>Ga0210059_1001419_pt1 | contig 35990 bp, 24 predicted proteins | sample Ectturendosymbi2_FD_188042 | JGI IMG/M metagenome (GOLD analysis project Ga0210059, IMG submission 188042) | Ecteinascidia turbinata endosymbiont from Florida, USA - Sample 2 (SPAdes) (version 2) | ecosystem: Host-associated > Tunicates > Ascidians > Unclassified | place: Key West, Florida... | reverse complement strand
AATGTGGTGCCAGTTCCGGATGGTCAGGATTACTGCACTTAGCTGCAGACGAGCAGAGGTGTTCGAAACGGAAATTTGACAGAAACCGGTTCGGTTTTTCCGAAATATTTTGCTTCGGTTGATTTTTAGTCATTGTGTTTTCGTTTCGGTTGGTTTCAAAGTCATTAATGATAAATCTTGTTAATATATCGTAAAATGGAACAAACTTTTCTCAAGAAACGTCATGTTGCTGCAGAGTTTGGAAAGGTTGCTCCTTAAATGTGCTAATAATCATTTTCAGATAAACTTGAAATTTTTGCATTAAAGTTATAAAAACAGTTGGAAGTTGGCATTACTTATAACAGGATGTTATGCAATGGTTTCACTGGTCCGGCCCGCTTCATATTAAATATGCCTGAAGTGGCCCTGGAACTGAAACGAGTTTGACACCCCTGGTTTATGTGCTCGAGGTTTCCCCCCTACAAACGTCTGCGGGATCTTCAGTAAAGCCTTGGATCCAGATCCTGCTTGTGGCAATCACTGTATAACAGCATCCAACATGCGGACAGAAGGAAACACTGTAGCCATTTACGATTCGCTTCATCGAACTACTTTCACTACTGCCAACATCAAGCAGCTGAGTGTTGTATCCCAGGACATTGCCAAGGGCTCCCCACTACGGTTGAGGTTCGCCAATGCGCAACGCCAAGTTGGTGGCAATGATTGTGCACTGTTTGCTCTGGCCAAGGCTACTGCTTTAGCTTACGGTTAAGACCCTGCTCTATTAGTTTTCGAAAAGCCATGTATGCGGAGTCATTTACTTGATTGTTTCATTTGTCACCTTTCCCTAGCGTACAGAGAAACGCGTTACCGTTTTTATGTAATTAAGCTACAACAGTGCTGGCTCATGTCGTGCATGTTTACGCATCGCTTCTTCCATTTGCTGAATAAATGTTTGTATGAGGAAATAAGCACATGGCATTTCTTGGTTCTTGAACTGAACTGGCGACCAAATATGCTTTAAAAACATCTTAATAAACAAAGGAACTCAACTAAATGTTAAAACGCACTTGCACAAGCAGCAGACTGGAAAAGAACACAACTGACAACGACAGAGAGTGTATTACGATTGCACGCACAACCAACAAGAACTGAACGCCCAGGCGAGGCCCGCGGCCAAAGGTGTTGAAAACTGTTGACTTAACAGTGTTGCCACTCGTAGGGAAAAATCCCTGCAGTAGGGAGTTTTAGGTTTTTGCAGGGAGTAGGGAATCCCTATGGGAAAAACCGCCATTTTGTAAGGATCTGTAGGGATTTTAGAATTTGTATCGCTTTTTTCTACCTTTGTGATACTTTACAGACGTGTTTCGTCAACAATTTGTTAGTGCAATTGCAAAATGCATTTTCCAATTGAAATTTAGAAGGCAACAAATCCTAGTAGCACTGGGTTATTTTTGACGCAAGCACTGTAGTGTGGCCAAGTTGTCTGATCTGATGGCTAGAATTGTATGAGTGAAAGCCAAGGCTCAGGTTAAGTCTATTCCGATTTGCAGATACTGCAGTACAAGTAGACTGTACAGTGAAAAGTACAGTTGTTATGCAGTGCGTTTACAACTGCATTGAAAAAAACTTTCTCCCGCTTGAATAACAATCAAAACAAGCTGAGAAATCGTCTGGCTGCGTGCACTTTGGAAGCAACAATTAAGTCTAGCGAGAATTTTCCAGGTGACTTTGAAGTCAACCAAAGACTTGTGCATTTACATGGCAAAGCAAGGAAAACATATTTTGAAAAATTTGAAAATTGCGAAGCTGTTGATGCTGTCACTGATAAGACTTTTTCGGTGTGAATTGGAACCAGCTGGATAGTTGTGAGGGATTATGCTAAGATTTATTGCCAAAGGCGCGGGCTAATTTTAAAAGATATTGAGCAAATTTATTTGAAAAAAATTGATATACGGTTATGCAGTGGTGCTTTCTGTAATGATGCTTGTTTTACACATGTAATTTTGATCTTGCACTCTGTACAACATATATAGTATGTCGTGTGTTAAGGCCAGATGTTTTAGCTGAAGATGATTGTGTTTTTGATTCAGATTGTGTAGGGCAGGGGTCGGGAACCTATGGCTCGCGAGCCAGATGTGGCTCTTTTGATGACGGCACCTGGCTCGCTTGATATTGTCTTAACACGATTGTTACGGATGAAACTTTTTCTGCAATTTTCCTACAAAGCCATCAGCAACACCATGCAGCACCAGCGTCGCATTAACAGTAAGAAGCATGCTATTAAAGAGAAAATTCAGACATTTGCCATTGCTTAAAATTGTTGATTTTACTTAAAAATGCACACATTAGTCAAGTTAGTTGCATTAAGTGTTGAAAAATATAATACGGCTCTCACGGAAATACAATCAAAAACATGTAGGCTTCGTGGCTCCCTTAGCCAAAAAGGTTCCCGACCCCTGGTGTAGGGAAATGTAAGGCATTTTCATTCTGATTGTAGGAGAACTTTGTTGATGGAGTGGCAATTCTGGTTAACTATCATCACAGTAAGGCAGTGGTTCTCAAATGTTGTTCGCAGTGGTAGGCTACGCGAAGGCGTTCAAGGTAGTACGCGAATGGGCCTAAACTTTCTATTTTTCTTTACGAAAATACATTTATTCATAGCTATAGCTTTTGCTTGCCGGGTTCTGTTAATAAATTCTTAAATTTTTGTGCAGCCTACTTCCCTTGTTGGTTTCAACAAATGGTCATTATAATTTTTCACAGCAATTTTGTTCACGTTGCATTTGTGTCAATTCTAGTAAGGGTATCTAGAAACTTCGGGATGGGAAATTCCGCTATCTTTGTTTTGTCAGCCGGACATTGGAGTTTCACACAGGTCTTGGCAGATGCGCGTAGGTTCGGCTTGAATGTCAGTGCAAGTCGAAAGGTTAAGCAGAGAAAGGTATGTGCTTAGTTAGCCAGTTGCACTTATAATTTTGTTTCTTTACGTTAAATTACACGTAATATGTTAACATAATTCGTATTGATTTGTCTAGGTTATCTGTGTTTGACTTGGCCTAATGCTCATATATTTAAGACTGATTAGTGTCAATGCAAGTAGGTTTCAGTCACATGATGTCATGTTTCCTTAAAACATGTTGCGAATAGCAAATGTAATAACTTGCTTAAGGAGTAGCATAGGCATGCCATTGCTTTTAAACAATTTTAACACTGATTATGGTGAATGTGCTTGAACTACATGTACAGTAGCTCAAGCCTTGCATCCAAAATTGTCATTATCAGCACTACTGGTGTAAAGGAGTTTCTAGATATCCCTGATTCTAGTTTTCGAAACTTTTGATCGAATAATATTTGGCAGATGAGTTTTCCTGAAACAAGGTGGTACGTGGTGATGGTGCGGGACCCGCAAATGGTACGCGATCAGAAAAAGTTTGGGAGCCACTGCAGTAGGGGTTATAAATGTTGGACTGGCAACAGCGGTGTTACCTCCAAACTATTGATGGAATTGTTTTCTCACTCAGCTCTCTTACAAATTATGTCAACAGATGTTTTTCTGATACCCGAGAGAGATTCCAGAGCGACTTTGCCCTGCATTAGCACATGGCTGACGTATCATAATCAAAGCAAGCAAATTACTGTAGCTTAATGAAATAAGTAGCTCTTTTCGGTAAAATCATATAGCATTCATTATAATTATAAAAGATTTCAACTGGCATGTAAGACTAAGTCAAATATTTTCCAGTGGTTGGTTATTCCCAAATTGCAATTTATTGCGGACTATCTGTCGACTAACCTAAAGTTTTGTATTTACAAATTGACATGCAAGAAAAAGTCAGAAATTTCGCTTGACAGCGGAAATCAATGAGTTCAAAATATTTTTTCTGCATTGCTTCTGTTCTCCGTCCACGCACTGATCCTAGCCTGCTTCCACACATCTCTACTAAGTATCTGCATACAGTAGCACAAAGAGTTTCTATGAATGCATAGCCATCATAACTATTATTTTCAATTACATGTGCACAACTGCATTAATTTTTATCTATGGCCTGTACGATCACAGGTTGTACGCCCCTATTCTAGAATCTTGGAAAAAAACGGTTAATAAATCAGCTGACTCGCTTAACAAAATAGAAAGCAAGCACAGCCTTTAGCAGTAATAGAGTATAAGCTATAAATTTCCTGGAATGTCTGAAAGAGCTATACTCCACTGTGTTGAAGTGATAAACAAAGGTAATATCCAGAATGACAGCAACAATGCCGCTGGACAGAATGTTTCAAAGAAGTTGTCATACATTGAGGTCAATCGTTTCTGAAATGTTCTTCTTTTGTAGTTTTTTCGATACTTTCTTCCTAAGCTTAACCGAACACAAGGTTAACTCCAAGATCAAAATTCAATCTTAGTTCCAAATTGGAGGTCAAAACTGAAAACGAATCTTTCATTCAGCACGAAATTGGCATTACAGTTTAATTAAAAATTGCTCACAACGTGCACACTTAAGAATATGCTGAGAAATGAGGTCTAAATTTGCAGACATCAATCAACGGTGGTTAGCCAGCCCAAACACACATACATTGGACGGTGCGTTTGAAATGACATGAACACAACATCTGACAGTTTGTGAGGAAAATCTCATGGAAACCTTGTTTATTCATAGCTTGCGGAGCTATGGTCCGAAGTCATGCGAATCGAAGCGGATTCAATAGCGCGAAGAACCCGTGCGAAAATTTGTTGCCTGACGAAAGCAGACTAGACGCTAGTCTCTACCAAGCTCAGAACTACAGTAGGAAATCAGAAATGTTGTTACGGTTGAAGTTCACGGGCGAAATTCAAACAGCGTGCGATCGGCTGGAACTGCTGAGAATTACTGTAGCATGTCACCTGTGCAGCCAGACATGTTTTCTTGGTCAAGTCTACGATATATTTCATTGCAACTGCATAATTCCAGAAGGTTTAATGTTTGTTGGTTGATATGGACATTCATATGAATCGGAAACTGTTGTGAAACTTTGGTAAGCCAAGTTTTGTCACCAATGTTCATAAGCGGTTAAGAGTTTTAAGAATTAGGGGTGTGTTTGATGACTGGAGTTTTAAGAATTAGGGGTGTTTGATGCATACGGGTGACTGCAAATTTTTGCCGGGCCCGAAACCTTTACTTTCACATTCTCCTGCAGCAAACCCAAGACATGAACGTTACCATCTTGACCTCACTAAAAATTAAGATAGTCTGCAGTCTGCAACAATCTGTATGATTAACAACCCACCATTACAAACTGAAACAAGGAACAAACCAAGTGAGCCTAGCCCAACTGAAACAGTCATAAAATTTCGAGCCCAACCACCTTTCTTAGTACATACTATGTTAGTAGAGCAATGCTGAAGTTGAAAAACATCAATTTAACCCAAAAGCATTGTACCAGAACCAGATAAAACAAACGAACGCATGGGAAAACATAGCAAATGCATGTGGAGTTAGGTGTAACTGTGTTTGAAATAGTATTTTAAACTGGATTTGAGAGACATGTTCATACATACGTGAAACTAGCCTTGGTATGAAACAACAATATTTTAACAAATTTGATGATGGTCTTGCTCTGTTGCATTACGATAAATTTAAGGTGATTGCACGCAATTTTTCATACTGACTGCAGATGTTTCTGAAGTATAACAATGCCTTTTTTCTAAGCACTTGTTTACAACCAACTTTTCTGATTAGTATTAAGTACATAGGTCATATGCTTTGGATTACATCCATTGTTTAAAAAGTAAAGTAAAAATACTGCATGTTGTCACATAAACCCACAAATGTTTTTACACAGGTATGGGAGCAGCATTCGAAAAAAAGAGGTACTTCAGAGATAGATATATGATAAAAAACAAAGAAAGCCTTATTGACTTTACAAGTTTGGTGCAGCTGGTTTCGACAAGTCCTTGTGGCATCTTTACCACAATTTACACAACTTACAACTTCTTGACAAGTTCATTAAATGTAGAAGTTAAGGTAGCAGAAGGGTTTAAATTTTCACATTTGCCTACCAGTGAATGTTATCAGTCTTATTAATTATTTACAGCACACAAGTCAACTTGTCAACGTTAACAGACACTACAAACGTACTGGGTTTAGCACTGCCCCGTGACAGTGCCGACAACTTGTATTTGGATGAGGTTCAAGTACAGGTTGCGAATGAGGATTGCCTGTCTCCTAGTGCGCAACTGGTGGAATTGACATTTGAGAATAATGTTGACTGTAAATGGAAAAGCTGCAAACGTGTTTTTCTGCTTTCCGGCAAGCGATGTAGGTTGTTAATTATGGTATCCCAACTTGCTCTCTATCAAAGCCGTTTCTATTGAAGGCCTTACTTATTAATTGTTTATAATTGGGTTTATAATTTCTTCTGCATGTTAAACAAGATGACTGTTATCCTTTGATTGTCCACAAAAACACAGTGATTTTCTGCTAAAGGAAAAAAAGAGGCCAATAACCACAGACCGTGAAGCAATTACACAAAAATTAAGCAGCAACATAAACGAAGATAAGCCCAGTGGTAAGAACATATCGTTGACTCAGTATTTGTAACAGCGAGCATCGTCCTGAGATTTTTTTCGGTTCATACCATGATCCCGATGAGTCATTTCTGCTCAGTCTTACCGTACGGAAAAAAGATACAACCAGAATAACAACTCAACTTCAGAAGTGATCTGATACAGTTCGTTTCAAGGTGGATGGGAAAGAAAACTTAAGCCTATGAGAGCTCACGTTTTATGTTTTTTATTTCAATGAAGTCAAATTACCAATCTTATCAAAAACATAAATATAAAAATGTTATCAGAAAACATGTCAAACGATCAAGTCTGGAAAATTATTTCCTTTTCCGTACAAACAGCCCAAAAAATTAATTCAAGGTTTTTCCAGGCTGGAAAAGGATCACATTTTTTCCATACTTTAAGAATCTGTAGGAACACAGACAGGGGTGCAGTAGGATTGGAACGCGTGGAAACAGCGTTCCCACACCTTTTTGCACGAGTAACGTTACGTGAAGATTTAGATTTTTCATTTCAATTTCTGCGTGGAGCGCCTGGAGCAGCATAAATGAATAAATGACAAGTCTCGTGTATAGCACCGCAGCATGGTTGTGACATAAGCAATTGTATTTGCGTGCTCCACACTTCATCTGATTGTTTACCTTTATCGTAACTCTGCTATCTTCGTTTCAGCGGAGTAATTAGTCTTGAAGTTTTCAGGTACAACTTACCTGAGTGGATTGCGAGAACAAAAGGAGCTTTTTGCGTGTGAGAGCATATGAACGATATTTGGTGTTAAAGTTCGACTTTAACCTAAATCAGGGATGCAGTTGGGTGGGAATGCCACTTCCACACCTCTTTTTTTGGCACTACACCCCTGAACCCAGATTACCATGAACATTGATTTTAACGTTGTTACTATGGAAATAGTTTTAAGAGGTCATTTTCTTTTTAGCTATCATAAATATTTGCAATACATACGACAACTATAAGGTTTTCTGCGGAGAAGTTACTCAAATTTCTTCTAGTGGCTTGAAATTGCCTTCAACGCAATTTGCTTCCATTAAGCATGTAGACGCATTGAGAGTATTAAACCTTATACCCAGAGCGACACAATCTAGTAACTGTTGCTTATATTGACTGCTCCCTTTTCACTATAAGAAGGTTTGTCGTCGAGAGGTCTGCAGCCCAAATGAGCGATCCCTGGTGCTCCGCAGCCTCACACTCCCGCATGCATTTTACAAATAGGTCTGCTTGAAACTCGAAAGTATGCAACGGTGTTAGGCGTTACAGCAGGGATGGGGAAACAACTGTGTATACCATCACGGGCCGCATGAATTGTGGAAAATCGTTGGCAGGCCGCAAAATTAATGAATTTTAACTCAAAATTCTACCTTCATCTTACAAAGGTAAATAAGGAGAGAAAACTATGTCAAGGAGCGAGAGAGACTTCTCTTGACATGCTACTTTCTTCGTGTTTGCTTGTCCTGGAGTTTCGTTTTGTCGCGATGTAGTGTTCTAACTTCGTAACGTAAGATCTGACGCGGGTCATAGTAAATTTTCACGCGGGCCACAGATTCCCACCCCTGCATTATAGCAACCGTGGTGGTGCCGGCCATGTGCATGTTCTTTCTTAGTGTCATACATCTACGTTTGTGTTTCATCAAATCATTCGAGTTTGCTTTTTTATTAACGCCGCAAATCATCTTCGTGTTCTTTCATGTATCTGTGCATTGCATTCCTTGTTGCTGCCGTGGAAACTGAGTCTACTGCGTTGCGTGCGAGAGTGAAGACGTTATACAACACGATCCACTACTTTTAGTTATTCGACTTGGGCGCCATTGAGTCAGATATTTTGGTTATTTATACAACTAACCTGGTTTAACATTTTCTCCGTGCATGCAAAAGCAAGATTGACTGAAACGTGAAAGGGTGTGATTTTCATCAGAATGAACTTAGCATCCTGGAGAATGAGCTTGAAACCTTTGCCACGAAAATGTATGTTAAACACATTGGCCATATAATTTTTTACGTTTCGTTTTTATGTAGGTATGTTGCAGTTCTTTGCATATTTTCAAATGTAGGAGTCGTTGTTAGCTTCTGGTTTACCCAACTGTTTTTATGTGTGCATAAAGCATTACAGTAATTGTACACTTTTTATTTACTTTTATCACTTCAAAAATGTATTTCAACACTTAATTTTATTTTTGTTGCAATGGTTTAAATTCTGTGGACAAAGAATACTAAAAACTGCAATGCGATCTAAGTGGAAGCTTATGCAAAGCCCTACATTGCATCAATGAATGAGGAGGGTAAATTGTATGTCATAAAATATTTGATGTAAGGTAATTTACAAAAGTTTACCAATAACATGCAGTCAACAAAGCGTTTTGGTTCTCCAAGATCTAATCAGTGCAAGGACTAGACATAATGCTATATCACTTGCCTATTACTTCGAAGCTTACTTGGTTATTTAAGTCCTGCGTGCGCCACTTTTTTGCAAAATGCCCGGCCACTTCGCAACTTCATAAATCGCCAGCCGATTGAGCCAGAGAACTGTTCAAACCATTTACGGATTCGGGAAGTCTTCTAGTTTAGATTTAAAAAAAATTTTAGTTCTGGGATTGGGGTTTCTTGTTAGTGACGTCATAATGGAAGCAAGTTTTCGCACCTTTTGGGCTGAGGTCACCTGGCCCTGGGCGCCAATCCAACGAGCCATTTTTGGCTCAAGTCTTTTTCAGGACAATAAGCTATGATCTGAGTTTTTGGAGACCTTGATTGGCTTTCTAGCATACCAGGAGCCAAATTTATGGCTCGGATTATAGCCTACTTCCTAAAAAAACTTGGGCCAAAATGGCTTGTGTTAGCGCTCAGGGCAAGGAAAACTCGGTCAAAAAGGCGAAAACCTGTCCCCATTATGACGCCACACACAAAAAAAACAAGCCTTAATCAAAAAATTTTATTTTATTTCAACTGGAAGACTTCCCGAATCCGTAGATGGTTTGAACAGCTCTTTAGCTGAACCGGCTGGCGAGTTATGGTGTTGCAAAGGTTAGCAAAAAAATTGGCACCTGCAGGACTAAAAGGGGCTTAATAGATTTACTTTTTGTTATGAATCCAGTTTTAGATTTTCTTACTCATTTTGATGGCAAAATGGGACTATACCAGAGTTCCCACACAGTAAAAAAACATTTTCCGTGCTTTTTCAATACCTTTTCATTACTAAATGAAAGAACTTAAACACCATCACTTATCTTCTTTTTGCCAGAATTTTATTCACGGAACACAACGTAAAAAACATTTGCAAAGCTATCATCAGTGGCAAAGAACAAAGTTTGAATAAGCAAATGGCTGAAATGGGAAATTCCATAGTTTTTCAATACTGAATGTACATTTTGGCCAAATTCAATCCTTTTTCAAGGTCTTGAAAATCGATTTCAAAATTAAATCCTTTTTCATTACTTTCAATACCGTGTGGGAACCCTGTCATACAGCACTGGTCAATGTATAGGTTTCATAGAAGAATGGTGCTTGTATCCCAAAACTGTCCAGGTATCAGGATAAACCTATCTTTGATTGGTGATTTACGTTTTGCAGATGAAGTTATAAGAAAAAATAGGTTCTGAGAAACGTGGGCCATCTGCGAGTTAGCCTTTTGTTTAAAATTGAAACAAACAAATTCTTAAATAGAAGTTTGAAGGAAACACCATAACCATGTTTAAAACTTCACCCAAGAAATACACCCGAATTTCTTTAACACATTATAACAGCTGATAAATATATTTAGACACACTGTCATGTTCACTCAATTTCTTACAAACCATGTTTGTTGAGTGAAACGTTTCAATCAACAACGTGTAACCCAAACCAAGGTTTTATTCTGAACTACCAACATGATTATGAAATGGCAATGCAAGTTTCAAGTAACTACCCTATCAGCAAAAATAAAAGCTGGGCGTAACTAACAATACTATTTAAGTTTAAAATTGTCTTGATACTAGTCTGACACTGATGAATCGAAAGCAACAAAAAATTAAGAATATTATAAGAAAATCTTTCTTTGTATTTAGATAAATACAAAAATTGCAACACAGAATCTTGAGTTTTATCTCATATTATTTTGATTCATAAAGATTTTATGAATCTTTTATTCAGTCAGTTAAATCTTTCACAAAACGTACTGGAACTACCCAAACCATCACCTCAGAAATAATTAATAGACCCTGGGCGTTTTCTTTGTCGCTGAGGCATTTCAGTCATTTCTCCCGTAGGAGTATTAAAACTCGCCAAAACAGTATTCACTAGCCTACCTTTTCGGACACCATGACCCAATTAACTTAATTTTTTCAGTTATTTCAATAAATTTGGTTTATGACCAAAAAAAGACGAATGGATCACCATGCAAGTGATGTTTAGTTGTAAAAAAAATGACCAATTGCCACACTAAACGAAAGCCACGAAACATATTTCCCGGGTAGTGAAGGAAAAGTAACAAAGCATCTCCAGGAAAAAGTTAGGCTTTTTAAATGTTCATCCAAGTTGTTGCACTGTTTCATAACGAAAGAAATTGTGGCACCTACCTTTTTTATTCCCAACACAAGTTGAGGTGGTTGGCTAGGAGCATTAGGGGGTAGGGGCTTCGTCAGATAAGGATCAGACGGCTGTGGCGGCAGAGGAGGGTAGTTAGCTGGCAAACGCTGCAAAAGACGAACGTCTTGACAAAATGCCTTTTCTTACTATCGCAATAAAAGTGCATTCACTACGTTTTCAGGCTTGCTGATGAAACTAAAGTGACTTTTTGAAAAAAAAAATTTTGAGAATCGAAAAGTCATCACACAATCAGTGATTTTGCGTGTATTGATTACGTTTTCAGTGAGCTTAGGAAATTTGGAAAGCAATATTAATTTTTATAAAATATCACAAATTAGTGACAAAACCACACAAAATTATTCAATTATGTACTTCATTTGGACGAACAGATGGCAAGTTATTGCCTGATTTTTGTCCTGAATGGCAAAAAAACAAGGGAAATAAATGGTTGCAAAAATGTGTTGCACAGGTTGACTTCTGAAAGATGCAGATAAATTGTTTATAACTGTAACAAAACAATCGGCGGGCTTTCCCCGCAAGACGTTTAAACAGTCGGCCAAAACAATTGTACACTTGTATGGTGCAAGTCAGAGGTCTCCAAACTTTTATGTTTGAGGGCTGCATAAGCCATTACACAACAGTTCTAGGGCCGGACATCTTACGTACTGTTAATTGTCTCGGGATATGTTACATTCTACCAAGGCAATAAGTTTTTCGTGAATATATTATTTCTTATTATTGACACAATGTCACCGCGGGCCGGATAAAATGGCTTCGCGGGACATAGTTTGGAGACCCCTGGTGTAAGTGATTAAGTTTGCAGAACAAAAAAATATCTTGGTGTATTACTTCATGTCTCACAGAAGGATGAGAGGGACACTCAGAAGAAATTGAAATCACTTTTTTGTGCAGAAAACAAGCTCAATGGCACTGATGCTCCCTGCTGAGTGTTCCGCTACAGTAAAAACACTGTTTTGTGCGCATAGCATGCCACTTGTGGAGCAGGTTCGCACAGCCTAGTATAAAACGCCATCCCGTTGGCTACAACAATGCCTAAACGTTTCCACATCAAGCTACCTTTTTCGTTAGGCCATACAATGTCTTGATTAAAAAAGATTGTATGCTTTTGTCAAATAATGTGCGTCTTCAAACAACTTTTTTATCCGCTCAATTTAGTTGTCTGATGTTTTTCAGTTTTCTTTCTACCGTTATGTAACGCTTCGGTATGACGATGAACGAATGAGGTAGTTCCTGCGGCCTTGTTTCAATATTTGTTCCTCGTCAGTTTCGACTATGTGTACCAACTAACTCGCATCCTGTGAAGTGTTATGTACAGTGCCGTGGCAAGGCAGCCCCGTACCCCCGGTCAGGGGGGGGGCGAGCATTCGCAGGGGCCCCACAACATATAACGTATTAGTAAGTTAGAGCCGTCTCTCTACCCTTGAATTTTACACTTCTCATCTTTTTTATTATCGTTTGTTGGTTGCAGTGTTCCAACACCTCATTGACATAATCACTTCGTACTGTCGTGCAATGCTTCGTATACTTTAAGGTTTTGCCTCATTCAAATCAGAAACTGCTTCTAATCCCTGTGACCCATTCAAACACTTGGGTGGGACTGACATTATCACGGAATAGTATAATGTAATTGAATAATATATGTCTTGCCTAAAAGATTAGCCTCAGTCAATACATTAATCAGTATCGAAACTTCAGCCTTAATGATCAGCATCATCATTTTTGCTGATACAGTATAAGCCTCACATTGCCTAACAATGCGCTTTGCAAATACAGCATAGAGCATTATTGCCAATTTCGCACAAACTGCTCAGATTCAAGTTGCGAACTTGCCAGGAGATTACTGTAACAGTGCTTGATTGAAATTACAATAGCTCTACTTCATTGACACTAGGAATTTCGATGGCACAAAATACGTCTTTAACATGCAGTGCTAGTCAAAGGGAACCACTTACAGCTTTGAAGGGAGTTTCCTTTTTTTGAATATGGTCCTGCTTGTGAGGAACCGAATTAGCTGGCACTCTGGTGGGTGAGCTTGCCTGTAAATATATTCACTTTGTTTTGTTTCATTCACGCAACTATGCAGTTATATGCGAAAATGTTTAAAACCTTTTTGCAAAACAAATCAAGTGAAGGAGTTTCAATAGCTAAAATGTAAGGTTTCTAGATAAAGATTAAGAACCGATTAAATGAAAAAAAAGAAAATTCGAACATCTTCCCAGTAAATTACAAATGTTAAACTTTCTAGTTTCACGTGTTTGTATTTTTAATGTCAACTTCTGTTACAATCCAAGTCCAACGTTATATTCAAAATGATCTATCAAAAAACAGTGAATTCTTACGAAAGTATAGCTTGAGCTAACATAAACTGTGGGGTTACATTAATTCATTAGCGAATCTGACAGTTAGACGTTTAGGGGAAAATTTATTGGAAAATCGGACGTTAGTCTGCTTTAGCCGAAAATGTTTGTCGTGAAACACTTCTACACTTTTGAAACGTAGATGCTCCAATAAGCACATCGGTACGCACAATCTACTCACATAGAAAGAACTTGTGCGGTGCTGTCCCTGCGCAAAATGATGGACGACACTGCCAGAACGATTCCTTGTCTGGTTTGCATTGCTAAAAAAAGCACATCGAAGTTCAGTTACTCGCAAATTTTCATTCACAAAAAATTGACTTCAAGCCTACAACACTCTGAACAAGCACGCCGCAAAAAATTTCACAGTTGTGGATTATGGGGGTTCAAACAAAACTTCTATTTCGAGAAGTCTAATGTTCACTCATGTCATTCAAGGATGCACCAGCGAAAATAGTCAAATGCAAAATATTTTGCGGGCAAAAATGCAAAATGTAAACGTATCTTTACACATGAATTTTCCAAGAATAAACTGATAAAAAAGGTGTGGGCTATAAATTAGAAGGAAATAACAGTAACTAAAATACGTAGGGTGGTATTTATTCGTGTTGCGGATTGTCAGCACACATAGGGTAATTGTAATCGTCAATCGTAATAACTTAGTGTTTTGAGTAATCGCAATCGATTGAACTGATCAAGAATGACATGTAATCGTAAATTGTAATCGATTACATTACCATACCAATTTATTTGCAATCGACGATTATTATCGCGATTAAACTTGGAATTCTTCACGCTACGTCACTGTGAGATGAACCACGGTTTTGGAGATTGTGTTTCCTCCTTTATCATTGGTTGTTATGGCTATTTCTCAGAGGCGATTTGCCCGTCTGTACGCGTTACATCCGGATAGTCCAGTGGCGAACACAGCGTTTGGTAGCTAAATTTTGCTTTGTTCCAGCTAGCCTTCCTGTTGGCTGCCAAAGGTAATGCGGTGTCTAGTCACTCTGGTGACACTTATCAACAAAAATAAGAGATTTTCTTAAAACGGACTGACACTTCGGCAACAGAAGAGTTAGCACTACACTGCGAGGAGAGGTGTTGGTTTTATTTACATTATTCAAAAATAGAAGTACTGTAGTAGGTTATGTATATAGTTGGTACAGTAGTTATATAAAAATGAGCTTTATTAAGAATAAGGTGATTTATCTTAAGTTGAAAGCACCTTCCCACAACGCTGACAACTAACATGTCAACAGAAACCAACCACCAAATGGTGCTAAAAAAACTCAGTGAGGTTTTGCTGATCGCTTGACTTTTCACCCTATGCGCTGCTATATTCGTAACACTGCTCATTTCATTTCAAACGAAAAGATACGCAATGCTTTACTGGCTTGCAGACAATCCAAAGGCCATTACACAGCTGAAAACATCGTAACCCAGTTTGAAAAAATAGCCAGCGATTTTAAAATCACAGTACAAACAAACGAATTTTCAGCGTTACTGGACGTATGTTCAAGCCTGATAGATGTTGTTTGACGGATTCAAGATTTGGGACGTTGGTGTTTATCAACCGTAACAAGCATTTTTAAAGATATCAAAAATTTAAAGGTTTGTTAACATCTTAGCAAACAATTAATATGATTTTTCTTTTTTCCGGTGCTTACTCCTTAGTGATTCGTAGTTTCGTTTATTGCATTTGTTCATATCGTATGCTGTCTGAAAATAAACTTACATCAAACCATGCAAATGGATTTTGTTTTCTTTCTCAGGATGTTTCAAGACAAATGCAGTCGCGATTGTAATCGTGATTACTTTCAATGTAATCGTAATCAATTGCATTTGTGACGTAATCGGCCCATGTCTGATTGTCAGCACTGGTTGTCTTTAAAAATGAATTTTTGTACTTGAGTGGAAAACTGAAGACAAGCATATATTGTATTTATTCGATTGTAAGCCACGGCTTATGTTTTTTTACATCATTTCGTGTTGAGTTGATTTTATGTGGCGATAATTAATATTCAGCTAGAAAAAACACAAATCAGTGCAAGGACGCCAGGGCATTGAAGGAACCGGAAGGTTGTCGAGTCGTGTTGCTTACCATCAAGGGTGGCTTGCATTTTTTTCTCTACAGTAACTTATGGAAAGGTCTAGATCAGTGCTCTTCAACGGAGGTTCCGCGCAAAACATGCAGTATTTAAGGGTTCCGTGGGGGTTTCTCATTTTGTAGTGAAAATGATTTCTTGGTTCAGTTTATGTTGATGTGTCATTTAACTTTCAGATCACCGTGCCGCATTCAGACTCCAAGTAGGCCAGTTAGTTGTACTGGATAGAGATGGCACGGGCCGTTAACAGTCCAGTCTTCGGGCAGTCCGCTAAAGGTTTTGAAACAGTCCGCTAACAATTTTTAGCGGTGACGTCATTCCAGCCTGCTGCGGTCTGCTCACCAATTCGCCGAAAATTTTTGATTTTGCAAAGTTTCAAAATCTAACAAGGAAATGTTTTGCTGCTGTTCTCTCCATTTTACCGTTCTGCTAATGTTCTGTTTCACTTGTTTCCACGCAAACCAGTGACCCATGTTATGAATCAATCAAAGCAACAAACACTTTCATTTATAGTCTGTCGCTGTCGCCGAGGTTTAGGCAGAACTGTCGCCAGAAAGTTTTCAATAGGGGGGCTTTGCGTTTGTGCGGGATGGCTTGACATTCTAAAAATTGACAAAAACTCTACAGATTTATAGTGTTTCATGTTTCAGTTTGGGGGGCTTGGAGCTTTGTTTGGGGACTAAGCCCACCAAAGCTCCCCCGTGGCGACGGGACTGGGTTTAGGTTTAGGACAGGTGTTATCAAACTTTCTCTGGCCATGTACCCTTCAATATTTCGATAGATGAACATGTACCCCTAAAATTTCTTATAGCATAAAGGCTGCAGAAAATAACAAGACTGTATTTATCAATAAGCATATAATGATTTTGAAAATAATATCCACTGAGGTATGTATAAATATTTCGAAATGAATAATATGTAAACATGTTTTTCCCTTTTATTGCTAAGCTTAAACGTTCCCCTTCGGACAGGCAAATGCACCCCTAACAGCCTAGGGGTACATGTACCCCAGTTTGGGAACCCCTAGTTTAGGATTAGGTATTAGGTTAGGCTTTAAGGTTTCGCAGTGTATATTTTGATGCCAAGTTGGCGGCGGCAACAGGCTTGGAAGAAACGAAGTAAACATAAAAGATAAACCCTAAACCTAACCGTAGCCCTAACACCAACCCTAACACTAGCCCTATCGTTTAGGGACCCTAAACTGTGTTTCTCAACGTGGGCCTTATGGGCCCTTAGGCCCACATGTTGGCTTGTGGTTTTTTGAAATGGGCCTGGACTTTTCATTGGGCCTACAGTGGGCCCCAAGGAAAATGTATGGCTGAAATTCTATACTTTATCTGCTAATATAAATTTATGAAATCATGACCTTGAAATTCAAGAGAAGACAAACCAATTATACTGTATAATTGTATAAATACAGTATTATTGGTTTTCGCTGCAAATGTGTGTTTTCTAAACGTCAATTTTCATAATTTTTTATGTTAATAGGCTAAAATGTCCAAATGCTCAATATCTCAGCAATTTTAAGGTTGTACATTCTTTCCAGCACTTCGTTGTTCGTTGGCGCTGTGCTACTGCATTAATACTCTTTGCCACACATTTACCGCTTAGTAAGTGCTGTGCTGCCGGAATAATGTATGAGGCTAGTTTTGCTGCAGACGACGCCTGGGATTTTCGTAGTCGCGGACAAGAGAGACGAGAGCCGTTGTGTGTCTGAAGCAAGGCCGACACAATTCGCAAATTGTTGTGCAACAGTGCCCGTGTTTATTGCTCTAATATTAGTACAGTACCTAGTGTCTTCTGATTAAAGGAAGAGTGTTTCCCGGCGCGTCCGTCTCAGAACCTGGAGGTGCACAGTGGAGCATTGGGAACGCGGGGCGATCTTGCGATCCTTCACCTCAGGCAGCGCATTCAGGCTGACTTTATTTTTACGTAGTGAATTAGGTCACTACAGTTGTGGTACAGTTTTGCTATTGAAAGATTGTTTCATTATTGCTGATGACATCATAAAACGAATGGTTTGATTTTGTTGATGTATGAACACATGCATTGTTTTGTTAGGATAATGCCTAACGTTTTTTTAACCCTCTGACTTTCCACAATGGCATCATCAGGTTCCAAAAAAGGAAGACTATCCGCAATTAATAGCAGGATTTTTTATTACTAGGCTTTTATCCATCAACTGCTGATTCGGAGAAGCCTGAATGTGTGGACTGTGGGTTAGTAATGACAAATGATTCCATGAAGAAGTCAAAATTATTAGCTCATCAAACGCTGAAGCATCCTAGTTCCGCAGGGAAAGAGCGAAGCTATATCGAGAAAAAAGTGGAGTTACGCCAGAGGCACGCTCCAAAACCTTTAGATTTCCTCTGGAAAAAGGCAAGTGATAATAATAGAAAGACACTAAAAGTCAGCTATGCAGTAAGTGAAATGGTTGCTAAGGTGGGTAAGCCTCACACGATTGCAGAACGTCTGGTGAAGCCAGCAATGTTGATTTGTGCTAAAGAAAAAACACAATAGAATGCAGTGCACTAAAATAGGGGCATTTAAATCTTCATACAAAAGGATATCTTGTGGGGTCCCTCAGGGTAGTGATATTTCGCCTTTGCTTTTCCTTATTTACATTAACGATATCACAAAAGCTTCCCATTTTCATACTACATTATTTGCTGATTATATTAATCTCCATATGTCAAATTCCTGTTTTAATGTTCTTCAGACAACTGTTAACCTTGAACTATGTAAAATTGACCACTGACTGAGAGCCAACAAGCTTTCTCTTAACTACAATAAGACTAATTTTATGCTATTAACTTCACGAAAACACAATCCTGCTTCATTTAAAGTTATCATAAATAACCACAACATTTCCCCTGAAGATAACCTAAAATGCCCAGGTGTCCTTCTTGACAACAAGTTAAGCTGGAAACCTCATGTACAAAAGGTAAAAACTCAACTACCAAGAGCTTGTGGAATTCTATCCAAACTTAAACATTATACAACACTACCTGTACTGAAAGTTGTGTATAACTCATTAATCCATCCCTACCTTAATTACTCAATCCTCAATTGAGGACGTGCTTCAAATGCAACCATTCAGCCTCTCATTAATCTCCAAAATAAAGCTATAAAAATAATAAATCCAACTAACACGGGATCACTAGAAGAACATTTCCAGCACTTAAACATTTTATGCCTTCCCAAACTATATACCTTTCCAGTTGGCAAATTCATGCACTCTTATCATAACAAACTGCTTCCAAATCATTTTGATGAATATTTTATTCCACTCTGCTCAATTCATTATCATTCCACAAGATTAACAACCTCTAAAAACCTATTTTTACCTAGAGTTAACTCTTCCTCAGGAGAATGTTCTCTTAAATTTATTGGCCCAAAAGTATGGTCTTCAATACCATACAATATTAAATTTTCAACCACCTTTACCTTTAAATGGAAACTTAAGAAACACCTCCTACACGAAAAAAATTCCCAATTGTGAACTTTAGCAACATTTTGCTTGTCCAGAACAAAATACTGTTTATTTCTAACCACACCAAATTTCTTCACTCAAATTCGATTCACTCATCTATGTACATAGGCATGCGCTTTCACCTGTACATTTTCTTCACCATGTTCTGCGTTCAGTCGTTTTTTGTTTTTGTTTTTCTTTTCATCATGCTTATTTGATCTCCAACTGTTGTTTCTCAACACTTGTCAAAAAATGATAAACGGGGTTGGTTGACCAGATGACCGCCACGGTCTTTCGCCAATCCTATATGACACAGCGCCCCTCTTTGTTTACACTGATCAGCTATTGTGCCGTTGTGTTTTGTTCGCTAGTGGTTAGTTTACTGCATGCGATGGCTTTTATGGTGCTTCTGCTTGTTGGTTGAGTCATATGAAACAATAAACCATTACAATTGCTAGGAGAACAGGCTGCCAATATTTTACAGAAAATACCCTTGTTTAACAACACAGTTTTAATACAAAAGCAAGGATTTTCTACCTGGCTGACTTATTTGCGCATGTTAACCAACTAAACAAAACACTGCAAGGGCGAAACGCTAATCTAGTAGATTGTGCTGAGAAATTAAGTCCCTGGAAGATGCATTTACAAAAGAATGAATTTGCATTTTTTGCCAACTTGGCCAAAACTGATCCAAGCCCAGAAGTAATCACAAGCTGTGCTGACCACCTGCAAAGCTTCTGGCAAGATATGACCAGAAGATATAAAGATATCATCTAAATGAGTCCACCTGGTTGGATTATGGATATGGCACACTTTGACGTCTTAAGTGAGGAAGACATTGATCTCATTATTGCTGGAGAACTTCTTGAACTAAAGGAGAACAAAGTATCAATGGCAAATATAGAAAGGAATGGCTTAATTGGATGGCTGAAAGTAGGATCGTCCTATCCATTGCTATTTGAAAAAGCAGTTCCATTCTTACTTGGTTTTTCTACCAATTGGTTGGTTGAGGCAGGATTTTCTGCAGTAAATGATTTACTGACAAAGAAACGTCATTAATTGCAAATTAAAATGAGGGGAGACTTACGCTTAAGGTTGAACCAAAGTTTGGAAGTTCAACTTGACAAGCTGATAGATAGACATATGGATTAGTTTAGTCATTGACACTTTTACTGTATTGTTTGTATTAATAAAAAAAAACATTTCCATGTCACTCGAAATTTTTATGAAAGGTTATGTGGGCCTGAGATTTCTTTTAACGCTGAAAATGGGCCACGAGAGAAGGTTGGGGACCACTGCCCTAAGCCTAACACCAAAGCGTGGACTTTGGTGAGTTTTAAAAAAAGGCCATACCAGAAGAGCAATGGCATACCAGACGTGGACCATAACCACTACGCTACGAGCAGTATGCCGACTGCATGGCAAACTGACCTCTTATTCGAATTGCGTGAGGCCACAAGATCGAATCTTCGACTGGCGGCACAATAGCTCCAGCCGACCTGTTGCTGCCAGAATCTTGGCGGTAAAATAGACACTACCTTGAGGTTTAGGTTCAGTATGTTACTGGCAAGTGTAGTGCAACTTAGCACACACTTGTGGTGTGTTAGTGTCACATTACAGGCGGCGGGCGAATAAGTTTTCAAAAGTGCTCTGGCGGACCAATAGCCATTAAGACTAAATGCTTCTATTGTCCAAAGGACAATGAACTGAAAATTTAAGTGTTGTTACTTTGCTTTTGAGGTTACGGTATTTTACGGACCACGGGCCGGTCCGGACCAGAAATTTGTGGTTTTGCATAGACGGGCCGAGCGGTTTCTTGGTAGCTCCGACCGGGCCGGGCTGCAAAAGTGCTGGCCCGTGCCATCTCTAGTGCAGGAGGTTGAGTGCAGATAGCGGAACAAGAAATATTGAGAGTTGTTCCGTTTTTGTTGTTCATTGTTGTGCAGTTAAGAAGAACGTTATTGTTGCATCATAGTTATACGATGTTGCCGATGTACAGTTCACAGTACTGTACATCCGAGTAGTAGAAAGTAGACAACGGACTAAAGCTGCTGTTCAGCCTTTGTGGGAACAAAGCAAAAACAGTGCAAAACCCAACTTTTTATATTTAGTCAAGCCAAATGAAGAAAAATAGCATGTTTTCTTATGTGAAGCGAAATAATAACAACAGCGAAGGTGTGGACGGTAATGAGCAATGTAGTTCAAATGTAAAAAAAGGCACCTAATTCGAAGCGGACCAAATGTAATTCATTGCCAAAGTTAGAAAATGAGACAACACATATTTTATACAGAGGTCCTTTTTGCCAAATTCTGAATGTAGCAGACACATTTTAGAAATGCAAGAACTGAGCCATGAAATTTCTTGCTTTTTAACTTCTGTAGTAACTGTTTATTTTTTGAAGTGTCTAACAACGAAATATTTTATTTTCTTACAAGTAATTCGGGTTTTTAAAATTTTTGTTAATAGGGGTTCCATGACAAGCGCAGAAGTATATCAGGGTTCCACGATGACAAAAAGGTTTAAGAGCACTAGTCTAGATGACGCTCTTTTTTAGGTTTTGTCGACCAAACTCTTTTTTCACATTCTCTTTCTATACAGCAATGAGGTGCACATTCCGTCGCAGGAGAGATTATGACGAACAGAAAGCAGTCGTTGTGTCAACATCATTACCAGGGTTGCCAACTAAACGCGAAACGTGCTAGTACGTGAAGTATCTCAGAGGCTTAGGTAACCTATGTTCAAGTGCAGGTTACATTAGTTTTTTAACAGCATTTCGTGCGACTTACAATCGAATAAATACGGTACAGGCAAATTTGAAGCATGTTAATCTATTTATCAAATCTGTGATGTGAGCTATATCTGAAATTGTAGCATATTATATCCTTTACGAAGTTATGTTAACTTTTACAGAAGAATAACTACTCGGACATAACTTTAACAAAATATTTTGCTTGCGACTGTGTGCAAGACGTGAGATGCAAGTTCAGAGAAAGTAGTTTATACCAAATACGGTTACGAAAAGGAATAAACGTCTGACATTGTACGTTCTGATCAGACATAACAATCCTTAAAAATTTAGTTTTGAGGATTTCGAAACGTCTACGGTTTCATAGGTACTGGTCAGTTTTTCGATAAGTGAGACAACTTTTACTGGAAAAAATCAAAACCTCTATTCTTTTTTACAAACACCCAATACAAGTGTAACAGATATTAAGTTAAAGCTAGGTGTAGCAATCAGGTACTTCTGATGTGCAAACAATCTGACTACAGGCTGGTGATGCATACCCAAAGGAAAACTGCTTCGCAGGGCAATATTCAATGCACCACAAAATGATAAAAACTTGAAAAAAACACATCTACGCCGGGTTATACTTAATACGCCACACGGTCATAAAAAAGAGTAAGATAATGTAAAAAGATTAGCCCCGAAAAAACGGTATTTATTACAGCGAAAACGACAATTGGTAGTTAGTCCGGATGCGGTTGCTCATACAGTTTTGTGATGGCTACCTTCACGCCGGTCACACGTTTGTGCTCAGGCAGGTTTTTTGAAAGCATTTACGCTTCTACTTTTCATAATGTTCTCACAAGCCGATTACGCACCTTGAATTGAGAGGATTGGAACCAGCAGAGCAAATGGGAATGAGATGCGACGCAGGCCGTCGCGCTATTGCAATTTTTCCACCATTCTGGTTGAAATGGTTCGGTGCAACCATATTAGTAGGTAACGTAGTGGCTAAAAATAACAGAAAATTAACAAAGAATTCATCAAAATCTGAGAAGAAAAAACATCAACAACTCCAAAGCATGTTACCAGCAGCAGTCGTTGTCAGTGGAACGTGCTTCAGCAAATGAGAAGAAGCGCTGGAATCTAGTATCTTCTGAATTCTTTGGTGTATGGTGGTCATTGTCTGGAAAAAAGCACTTATATATTCAGCTTAGAATTAAAGTATGAAACACATTTGACAGCATCAATTCGTTAGAAAGTACCACGGCATTTTAACACAGTACATACCGAAAATGAGCTTTTCAGCTTGGGGTGTATTTCCTCATTTGTAAGATCTATGACGTCAGTGACTGAATTACCCGACACAGAGCGCTGATGCACCTTTCCAGTTGATTCTGCCTGTGAAGACAATTTCGTTTAAGTGCATTATCACTTGGATTATACATTATCAATGCATGCCGTACCACTGTACTGAACTTCGGTGCAAAAATTTGATAATGTATTTATGTAGTAATCCTTACACATGTTCAGGAATGGTGTGCAAGTTAATGGAGCCTCAAAATGCTTGGCATGCTTTCGCCAATTACGCGATACTGTATTTTTGAAGTCCCGCTCCTCACAAACCGGAGGCAGTCGTGCGTAAAACGCCCCATTGAGATGCACGTCCGACAATGGTTTCCGCGTGTCTACCCTAAACAGCTCAGCACAATTCCGCACCATTAGCAGTCGCCAGTCATAGCTGTTTGTACGACAGGTTCAGAGGCAATGGCACTGGCTGCTGGGCAGACACTCCCATTTCATAATTTCATGTCGGTGCAGTGTAACAACAAAACAACAATATCCATGTTTGCAGAGTAAAAAAGCAAATTTTTTCACTCCAGCTTGACTGTGCACCAAGACATCAGCCGCAGCTCATCCATGTTGTCATTCGACGGCTTATCGCTGAAGCTTTGGAATTTCAGAGCTTGTAGCTAACAACACATTTTAAACCAGTGGTTTTCAATCTTTTTCATGCAGCGACCCATTTTGCAACCCAATTTAACCTAACGACTCCTTTCCGAAAATTTCCAGTCAGACATATGAAATGCAGTTGTGTTTTCACAACAGAAAATAACAATGAATATTTCATCAGAAGTTCGTGGTCAATGAATCTACCTTTTAATACAGTAAGCAAAGGTTTTCACGTGAACATTATTAGAAGCAAAAAGCTTTCACCTGAATATTATCACCTCTTCAGTTTTTTAGTAGCATAACGAGACAACACCTTTAATTATTGTTGTCAAAGCTGATGCGGTGAGACATATTTAACAATCTTTAAATACGACGTCTCGGATCCTTAGCCATACGAGACGCGGGGCAGGGAGGACAACTGCCCTTCACGCAGCTGAACCGCACTAATTTTAGATAAAGAGCGGAGTGTGAGCCGCTTGAATGTTTGTTAAATGTTCAGAAAGCAGGTTTAATAGCAAAAAGACGTTTTTTGACTTTGGCAGTAGGGCAAGAGAGACCTTTTTTGGCGTTCGGACGGTTTTGAAGACAAGATGGAGATTACAACGAAAGCTGGGTAAAATTTCCAGGAAGTTGAAAGAGGTGCACGACTTTACTCCAGTCGTTCAAATATTTTCACAACAGTAGGGTAGGTACTCTTTTGCTCACACCCAATAAATGGGCTCTCGCTCTTCTCTGTTTATGAGTACGTTTTCAAGTGGGAACTTCATCGGTTTCCTTCAACAGTTAGAAAAGGTAGATATTTTGTGCATCTACCAACTGCTAAAAAACCTGAATAGCTGATAAGCGCGTGCAAGCATGCACCCACTCGGTTTGGTGACATTTAATCACGCGACGATTTATTATTGACATTTAATCACTAGATAGTTAATCACGCAGACAAGCAATTAAACACCCTGTCATTTAAACACTTAGACACATTATCACTATACAGGTCAACACGTAACACGGCAAAAGTAATTTAAAATCTCACTGAGCTAGTATCCAGCTAAAACCCTAAACTTTATCCTAAAACCGTTGTTATATGTCTGTACACCCACTCTTTTATGGCACCGCCTCAACAAAACTGCAACGTACGAAGAAAAGCAAGCCTAAAATTACAGTTACAAGTACTTTTGAGGACGTCACTCAGTGATTTTTTTTCAAAACACAATGTTTTTTGGTTATGCAAGCGAAAAAGTCAAATGGTAAACAATGTAGTGGGTGTACCACAGACAAAAACGGAAGGTGAACTCAATGCAACGATCCGAGTAGTTTGATGTAAGCGAAAATAACAGTGCTGTAAATTTGCAAAAACTTCCCAAATAATCTGTATTATCGATAAGAGTGATGAATTCTCAAAACTTAAATTATACTGCAAAAACCGGGAATATAACAACCATTTAAATGCGAAACTGCTCGTGGATATACTTTACATCATGTAGATCAAAACACAAGAAGCAACACCTTTTGAAATCAAAATGCAGAAAATACACAGGGCAACTCCTTTAATGCCCTATTCATGGTACAAATGCAACTTAAAACATAGGCGGAGCCAGGGGGCCATGCTCCCCAAATATTTTGAAATATCCAGTCATTTTTTGTGCTTTGAGAGGCTGTATTCCAAATGTGAAATGCTGTTGCTCGCCTAAAATCAAAAATTTTGCCGCCCTCCCTAATTCCGGGCTGGCTACGCCACTGACTTAAACACAAACAACTATTTGCCGTCTTAACAGCTAGCCAGTTTCGAATTGTAACCGATCAAAATCGATGCATTCACCAGGAAAACATACGAAGAAAACACTGCTCGGTCACGTTTAGCGCTGCACGAAGGTATTGCCAGTCAATAGTACTTTCACTGCGTTTATTGTTTCAAAACATTTGCAACTTACTTTAGTGCTTTCTGTGTTCTGTAAGTTCTCCAGCAATCTGCATAAACACAAGCTTAAATTTCCACGCGAACGCTGCTCAATGAACAGCACATGCAAATTAAGTCCGCCACAGAAGAGCAGCAATATTGCAAGATGACAGTAATTTAACACACTCAAGAAAACGAAACACACTGAGTAAAACCACACAAGACCCCAGGCTTGTCTAGGGACAGAATCATACTGCTGAAAATAAATACAGTAGAATTCGCCCACAACGACAGTTCGCCGATAAGGACACTTTTTCATCAGTCTGGGCAGAATTTCTATCTTTTACGTGCATTCGATTCGGCTTTTACGACTTCGGCTATATCGTCACTTCGCCTATAGCGACGCCTTTTCGTCGGTCCCCGCAGACTATTTTGTTCGTTTACACGGGTGGGCAATTAATTTGGCCCGGGGGCCACTTTGAGAAGTCCGCATTTAGTAGATGGCCGTACCTTCTAATTGAAATAAAAGAAAGTCTTGGTTAAGTTAAGTCTCAGCACTATCATTTACTGTGATAAGTGCCATGACTGTGAATGTGGTCTCAAATCAAACAGTCACAATGAATGTGGTCTCATATGAACGTGGTCTCAAATGAATGTGGTTTCAAAATAACGTGGTCTCCAATGATCGTGGTCTCAAATGAATAAGTCTAAAATGAATGTGGTCTCAAATGTCGTGATCTCAAATGAGTTGGTCTTAAAGTCATGGGACCGTGTTAAACGGATCAGAGATTTTTGCAATCCTAAACCAACATTTTTATTGTGTAGTCCAGTCCGATCCTAATCCGATAGTACTGTCCAAATATTATATCCGATCCAATCTATATCCGAAGAAACCCTCTGATTAAACATATGATTGCACTGATCAACGCAGTTTGGATATCCAGATCTGATGTGGGAGAGTTTTTTCGAAATCCAGTCCGAAACGGATGCGGTTCTGAATTGCAAAATCCGGTTGGATCGCGGTGTGGAAACCGGATCGCGTTCAACACCGATAGGAATGCAGTTAAGCAGCGAATCGTTGAGCCGTAACATGTGTGATGAAACAACAGCACCAAGGATTGCTCTGTCAGTAGCGAAGGAGGCAAATCGTCACATGAGTTGCATTAGGGACTGTTTCGACTGTAGTCAGTTTGATAGATAGTCTTGCTTAGAAAAGAAGCAATATCGCATTACAGAAAAAGTATGACATCATTGTTTCGTTCAGTATCCAAAATGTCACAATAGTGGCAGTGGCAAAAGTGGCAGAGATTTTGATATCCCAACAAACGACGTTGAATACAATTTTCATAAAGACAAAAATTTTGTGACTATGGGGCAGGACGCAGCAACGAAACAGCGGCTATCCTCATGGAAGAACACTTTCAACCCTTGCCATGCTCAGGCATTGCACTGAAAGCCATTTTAGGGACGATTGTAGTACACACTTTTTCTCCGGTCAAAAAGAAGTGACGTTATAGAACAGGGGTCGCCAAACCTGCTTTATGTATGAGCCGCATATCGTAAAACCCAAGTTACAAAGAGCCGCAACATAAAAACCTAAAAACACGAATTTGTTTGCAAGCTATACTTCTGTGACATCATATTTCTATTTGGAACGATTTGCAAAAGTAATACTGTACGGCAAGCTAGAAACCACAGTACCATTTCACAATATTTCTACACTTTGCAATAGAAATAAAAAATGAAGAACAATTACATAATTTTTCGGAAAGCTCAAAAAGCCGCATGCGGCTCGCGAGCAGCAGTTTGCCCCCCCGCTGAACTACACTTTGCTATTGATTGGAAGTTCTGTGCTTTTCGTGAAACGTGGGCTTTTTGTGCTTAGTAGCGACTTTGACCTAAGACACCGACTCCCGAAGCAAGTCATCTACAAAACTTACGCACATATGACGTGGATCCTGTTGTCGACCATATCTTGAGCGACTTGTTGACGTATGCAGCTGATAACGTAAACGCTAGAGTCTTTCTGCGCGTTTAAAAATGTTTGGATTTTGTCATTTAACGCTGAATGAATTGCGACTGCGGCAGCAGTTTTGTGCACTGTTTGCATCCCAAAAACGATTCGGTATTTAGTTGGCTATTTAGAGTTAAAAAATAATTCACAAAAATGATGAAGATAACATTCTAATATCTGAAGTTACACATGTCCTCTAAACAAACTTGCATGTTTTACCTAATCATCTACACAAAGTGTTAAAATAGTCGCCTAGTTGCGAAATCGAAGCCACAATCGGTTATCACCACTGCTCAGCAGTAAAGTTATGAAATGCTTGTCGTCGCAGATTAAATTTATTTATTGGCAAATTCACTGATAAAACTTCCCATGTTGTGGAGCGCGCAAGGACTCGCTTCCAGGGTTGATAGAAATCATGATTTTTTTATCAAAAAAGTAGGATTTTTTTATTTAAATCTGTTTTTTTCAATTGAAATCAGATTTTTTTTATTTTTATGATTTTTTTATTTAATGTGTAGAGGGTAGTCACCTAGCAAGTCACCTTAGGTAGTCGCCTTCTTCTAGTACAGCAACTAGAATCCTGCTGAACTTTCATTCAAACTTACTTTGCACTTATGCATCACGCTTGAAGCAAATCAGTTCATAACACTAGTACCTGTGTACGAAACGAATTACTTATTGGAATGACAATATTGAAAGCATCAGTTCATCAACTTCATTAAAACTTATGGCATGTTAAGAAGCTTGTACAAAAATACATACTTGACAGTTTTTTTGGTGCGAGGTCTATTGTTAAAATTTTTATATTGCAGCGCAGCTTTCACTAGTTCAGCTTCTGCAAAAGCATCTTACAGCGTCAAACGGTAAAAACCTATGTGTTATTATGAATCTGAATCAAAAATTGTTTTTAAAACTACTATTTCTACAGTCAACAAGCTACATATTTGCTGGAATTTAGATGTAATTTTTAAATAATGCCAGGCCCGCAGCCATGGGGGCTTTCAGGGCAGTGTCCTAAATTTTATTGAGCCCCCCAAATTATGTTGCGCCCAGAAAGTTTGTTTTAAACATACTGTATACCGTAATGAAAACAAAAATCTTGCTCCCTAACAATTTATTTTGCCCCACATACCTCAAAATCTAGCTACAGGCCTGCTTTATGCTAGCCTATACTTTCAAACTTGTGGCATTTTGACAGTTCTGAGTCTCCAAATATTAGTGATTTCAGTCACATATCTGCAGTTAGTTGACATAGAATCTGTGACCTCACAGTTGCTATGATTGATAAAACTTTAATTGCTTTTATAACTTGTGGTGTCAAAATAAGTCTCTGCCTTCTTTAATAATGAGTGAAACCGATTAGAATACCAATTAAACACGTCATACAGATCACAGAAAGCTTCAAAATTCCATATGTTTTTTGCTTCATTTTTTATTTTTCACTGGTTTCAATGAAATGATTTAAATCAATCAACACTGACTAGAAATAGCTGAACTTTCAAACTTTTTTGCGCTTATGCAACATTCCTTAATTTCAGTTCATGACACCAGTACCGGTGTATGAAATGAATATTTATTGAAATGCCAATACTGAAACCGTCAGTTTACTAATTTCATTGACACTCATGACATACATGCATACAATGTTAAAAACCTATAATTATGATATATTTGTTTCATGAATCAAAAATATGTTCAACTACTATGTTCACAGACAACAGCCTTTTTGATGGGTTTTAAATGCAACTTTCACTTCATGCTAGTCTACACTTTCAGATTTGTCTTTCTTTCAGTTATGACCTCTGAATCTGCAAGGGTGAGTGATCTCAGTCCACATGTCATTTTTGCAGTAAAATGACATATACAGAATCTGTGGCCTTACAGTTGCTATGATTGATAAAATTTCAATTGCTTTTAACTTGTGTCATCATAAGAGCTCTGCCTTCTACACTAATACTGTATAGGCTATGTGATAACCTATTAGAATGCTAATTGAATGTGTCATCGACATCACACAAGCTCTGAATTTTGTTGCTGGATTTAAATCACTGATTTAAATCAATCAACCCTGCTCGCGCTCCCCTAGAAATTTATTGACGCTCCCCTGAGGAGGCGTGCCACCCTGGTTAAGAACCAATGATTTTGCCAATCTAGCGTAAAAGCTTGATATCGTTTTTTAAATCCATTAGTGTACTAACAAAATCCCACCGACAGGAAAAATTCCAATTTCGTTTCATTTTAGTCACATGCGCTTTATCGAGTAAGCAGATTGCAAGCAGTCTGTAAGTAATGGTAGTTTCAATGCCCTCGGCACTTACAAAATAAAAAGCATCTTCATACTTACGTTATATTTTGCTGCTAACTCTTCCCAGCGGAGCTGAATAAATTCAAATTTACTGTAGGATACGGTGGCAATTAAAATCAAATGAAAGTTGAAACATTTTGAGACAATGCGTAGGTCGGGCTCTGACTACTTGACAATATTTTTTACTCGCCGGCAAGTTAATGGAAAATAATTGATGAAAACGTTAAGGCTCCGTGCAGTTGTGATTGAACAGTCATAATAAATACTTAATCATTCAAAATAAATAATATCTACAATGAATGTTACCTGTTGTTAAACAGTGACCATGGCGTAATTGCGTAGCAAAAAAACACTTTGAAACTGAATTGCTTCTCAGCCAAGTTTGAGCTTCAAGGCATATAACAGGGGTGACCAAACTGCGGCTCTTCGAACCTTTGCATGCGGCTCTGAGCTTTTGCGAAGTGTAGAAATATTGTAAAATGGTGCTGTGGTAGCTAGCGTGCCGTACAGTATTATGTTTGCAAATCATCCCTAAAAGGATTATGTCACAGAAGCGTAGATTGCAAATAAATTCCTGTTTTTAGATTTTTATTCTGTGACTCTTTGTAACTTGGTTTTACGATATGCGACTCATACACAGAGCAGGTTTGGCCACTCCTGGCATATAAAATGCATATCACCACCATAATCACGCATTTAGTTTTAAAACTGTACAAAAACAAAGATCTGCGATGTTCATTTAAGGCTACGGATGATGCTGGATAAGTTATACAGTAAACCTCAGTTAATCCGGATTCGATTTGACCGACGATTTTATCCGGTTTAGGCGAAGATCGGGATTAACCGAAGGTGGATGTTTCTAGCCTGACGTCATCTAAGTACTGAGATATCGGTGAAAATCACTTAAATTGAACACATTTACGACCCAACAGCAAATTTTTGCAGAAGCAAAACGTAATTATTGATGCTTTTACAATGGTACATCAGAGTAGTTACCGCTATATCCAAGCAGTTATGAACAATCTTAAATTAAGTTCATAATTTTAGATTGCTTGGCTGCAAAGAAATCTTGGGTTTTGGACGGATGCAGATTTTTCTACGACTGGTCCATAAGCAGTCATTCTATTTAGAGTGCCATGCTCTCCAGACATCTTACCGAATACAATACACTCAGGGATGATGTTCTACACAAGCACACTCAACACTGATCAATAGACTGAAACCGTGATGTGGCGGTGTGCCTTGAGGGTTACGTTAAACATCAGTCATGCCCGCGTGTGACGTAATAATCGTCTCTACGGTTGGTCGAATTTCGCACGCAGTTGCGGCCTTAGTCATCATAATTCTACACGCTCATTGGTTATTTTGAGCACGCTTGTGTTGCGTCTGAAAGCTACCGAATCTTTCCTAGAGACAAAAATCCGGATTACGAGATGTGAAATGAGCAGATTTTATCCGGTATTGGCGAAGATCCGGATTAAAAAGTCCGGATAAACTGAACATTTTTATAAAGAAAAATGTCAGAAATCATTCGTACCACCAGTTTTATCCGGTTTTGGCGAAGATCCGGATTAACCGAGGTTTACTGTATTTATAGCACGCCAGAGTTATCAGGGAGAATTTTTTGCGATGGTCTGGAAATGAAGCTTACATCATCATTAGGTTGGATACAGCAAGTTGGTGCACCAGAAACAGCTACGAAAAGCTTACTCCTTGTTTTTATTTGCGGTTAGTGACCACACGCGGTCAGGTACAAGTTTGTCACCAGTTTCCACACAGGGCCTAAACCTCAGATAAAGGTCAACCATGATATGAATTCTCTAGCATTTTCACTATACACAACGTTTGATTAATCACGGGCAGTTGGTAAACCATACTGGTTTGATCAGGCTCGACTAAAAGCTCAAATAGGATAGGTTAGGACAGTTTCGCTCAAATAGGACAGTTTCGTTGATTTGCACTGAAGTTTGGCTTAAATATCAAAAGCTTGATTAACCTGAAAAATTTTGGTGCGACTTTTCAGAACTCGATGAGGGCAATTGCCCCCATTGCTTCCTACTCGCTACGCGCCTGAGTGGAATCAATCAATGCTTTTTAAATTCCCCACGTTAAATGAGATGGCATTCTGGTGGTAGTTAAGCACGCCCTGGAAAAGAGGTCTCCCTCAAAGATAATTCAAAGCCAATTGCTTCAAAGAAACCAATTGCAGGGGATTGTAAGACAGGAAAGACCAAAAGGTCGACCGCCCTGTCTTGATATGGAAAGAAAAGTCATGTGATAAATAACGCTATATATAGCCTATCCTTTGCAGGAGGAGTGATTGCTGCCTGTCTGCACACACAGTAACCACAATGCAAAGTTTCTCTTTCACAATATATATGCTTTGCAACAGTTGAGCACAGTGGTGCCACTCCAAGTGATTTTCCACTAGATCTAGTGTTTTTTCATTTCATCTAGTGTTCTAGTGTTTTTTTATGGCTATCTAGTGTTTTTTAATGTCTGAGCTGATTGTAATTAATTGCACGATTTTGTGTAATTGTAACTGTAAGTGAGACCTTTCACTTTAGTGCAATTGTAGTTTTCTAAAATTCTATGTAATTAAATCTTAAATTACACAAGACAATATAATATGTTTTGAGCCAAACCGCTGCGAAGTCACTAGGTAATCTATTAAAACTTTCAGTGACCTCTACAAACACAAGCGCTGCTGGTATCTTCCGCTTTCTTTATCTCTGGTTTACAATGAGTTGCACAATGTCTATGATTGGCACTGCAACATATTTTCTGGGCATTTTTATTGTGTGCAAGTTTGCTTTTGTAATCTCGTGTTTTTTTTGTACATCTAGTGTTTTTATCATGAAATCTGGTACTTTTCCGTAACAGCAGAGTGGCAACACTGGTTGAGCACAATATTTTATTGTTGTTATCCTGTGGGCTGGTTCTGCAATGCGAAAAAAGAAAGTCACAGCGTGACAAAATGCATAGGATAAGTCTGAGGCAATCGTTCGCTGCAGAAAGACATAAAACCTCTTAACACTTCAAACAATTGAAGATAATATACCACAAACTTCTATTTGACAACCTGAACACAATCAAGACAGAAAGCGCCTGGCGAAATGAGAGCTACCATTTGCATAATACTCACTTTGTTCGAGAATGAGGGGAACAGATGGCTTTTCCTCCGTTAGTTCGTTTTTCCGTTTGTTGCATTTGCTGCGTGAAAAAAGTGCAACGAAATATAAGGGCACTTGGTAACACACTTTATGACATCCGATCTACAACACAAAGAAACAAACGCACATTGCCTTTCTCATTTACAGCAGCTGTAGCATCACCACATCGCGACTGCTTGTCCCCAGAAAGTCCTTCAGTTTGCACGGACACGTCAACTTTGTCTTTAATGACCATTCTTTTCATTTGTTCATGCTGGTGGTTCACCTTTTTCACCTGTTTGCAAACTTTTATCAGTGCGTCAATGAAAAGTTTTTTTTCCAATAACTGCACATGCACAACGGGTACCTTACACGTTTTCTGAATTAGAGAAGTTCACAAAACACAATCATTTCGAAAGGTAGCCTGTCAACAAGCAAAAACTTCCCAGCATTAATAACGCATATTCAATAAAACACTAAAACCACTGAAAATTTTGTTCCTACGCATAATAGCACCTGCACAACAGTGAACCTGCGCAACTTCCCAGTGCTTCTGCACCACACACAAATTGTTTAAGTGTTTCTTATTTCAATATGGCCCACCAGGTGATGTTCTTTGTTTGATCATCACAGGGAAAATCCACATGGTACGCTGGTCACAGAAATGTGCGTTGACAGTGGTGAGGACATGGTCCAATATTTTCTGGCCCAAGACTGTGTACCACCAACCACACTTAGCACCATTACTGCATGTACGAAAGTGACAAAACTTGAAAAAGTGTTCTATATTCCAACAACGACGTTGACTACAGCTTCGAAAATAACAGAAAAAGTATTTTATTACTTTTTCTTATCAGGGTATACACGAAAATACCATACAGCAAGCAGCAATCCTAATCGAAGAAAACTTCTAACTAATCAGCCATTTCAGGAACGAAACTTCACCTCTAACGACAGTTGGCCTACAAGGCTTTTTCTCCGTTCCTATGAAGTGACGTTGTACTGTAGTCAAATTCTACTGCACCAACTAACTGAACTGCCCATAGCCCACATAAGCAATAACATACAGCTTTTGTCTCACTCATACATAACAAAATATTCGTGAAAACCGAGACGAAACTCTGGTAGCACAAATTTGTGATCCACGTTGGGTACCATTTTAGAATACAGTACTCCAAACTACGATGGGCACCAGTTTGCATTGGAAAATTTACGCTGGGATCTAGTAATAAAGCATACCAGTGGCTGTTGTGTGAGTAACAAATTTGGTTAACATGTTTATGAAGCAAGGTTGATATAATTTTGACCAGTCCAAAAACCCATTTCTTTTCAAAAAACTGACCATGTTTCTCCATACTCAAATATTAAGTCAAAATTTGCAGTTGCAAAGCTTCAAAGACAGTCTCAACATGTCATTAAGTAGGGCGTGGCTTTGACATAATAATCTTAACATTGAATGAGTTTAATGCTGAAATTATGAAGGTAAAATCACTTTAACAAGTATTTTCAATCAACAGCTTGATCAAGCCTTTCTCAAACACAAAGACCGGTGACAAAAATATGCAATAATGTTTTGAAGATCAATAGTCTTGAAACATTAGACTTCCTCTTCGGTGCTATGGTCTGATTGGTAAAAGATGTAAACCTTCGCAAGTTTCTCGTTCTTGTTTGATCAGAATAAGGAATATCACATCAATTGCATTCGTGAACGTTTCAAGACTTAATCTTTCATTGTTATTTGCATAATCATAGTCTCCATCGTTCACAACAGACTACGCTCATAACTGACCCCGCTCACAATGGATTACGTGAAGGTGGTCTGTTATGAAGGGATGTGCTGTAAAAGTGGTCTCTTGTGAACGGGTTCCAGGACTACAGCCTCCTGGACAACTGCCACCTAGGACGATCGTTACCCAGAGCAAACTGCAACCTGGACAACTGACACCTACAACAACTACCATTCATGGCATATTGAATTCTTTGCATTTATTGGCATTAAAGCTATTTTAACTTCACAAGGTTCTAGTGTACAACAAAAGTTTCATCGACTTACCAATTCAAAGAATCTTCATCTCAACTTCAATACTTTTGGATGAAAAATGCCGTATCAATGTAATTACATCTTCATAAACATTAAGTCAGGGCAAACTTGATTTTTATGAGCCTTTGCAAATTTTCCCAGCAAACTCCCATGCACATTATCGCATGGTATTAATTTCATGCACTCACCAAACCCGTTTACTTCCGTTTATTGTGAATTTTGCACATTATAGTACTTTAGCTCTTGATTTGTGAGTTACATGGCAGCAACAGCAATGTTCCAACTATCGTTTGCTGCACTAGGTTGAAGCAAAATACCGTAGCACAGATGTTCTTAACCGTCGTGCCACGCGAACTCCAGCATATGCCGCAACGCGATCTTCCAAACTGCATTTGATAGCTTGCATGTGATGTGTAAAACGTATTATCATAGGTGGCAGTTGTTTTGGTGGAATAGCGGCGTAAAGCTAAAAAAAGGTGGGGAAATCACCCAAAAAACAAGCCATTTTCAATAGCGCTTCTACCTCATAAATCAGTGCTTAATGAAGTAAAAACTCTCCACATGTGAGTGAGGAAAACAAGGAAGTAATCGCAAATTTTTAATCAGCAATCGATTTCACGCAACACTACGTATCGTCAGCCCTTGAAGTATTCACCTTCATTGCATTACATACGAAAACATGAAGAAACTGTGGGAATCTGTTCCCATGCGTTTCCGCCCCACTCAACCCCTGGCGTGGCAGTTATCCGGGGGCAATTGTCCGAGGGCAGTTGACAAGGGGGACACTTGCAGCGGGCGGGACTTGCAGCGGGCGGGACTTGCAGCGGGCGGGACTTGCAGCGGGCGGGACTTGCAGCG
>Ga0210059_1001418_pt1 | contig 35994 bp, 16 predicted proteins | sample Ectturendosymbi2_FD_188042 | JGI IMG/M metagenome (GOLD analysis project Ga0210059, IMG submission 188042) | Ecteinascidia turbinata endosymbiont from Florida, USA - Sample 2 (SPAdes) (version 2) | ecosystem: Host-associated > Tunicates > Ascidians > Unclassified | place: Key West, Florida... | reverse complement strand
CCGAAAAATGCAAGAGAAAGCTTACGAGTGAAGTAATGAATAACTACACTAATCCTTGCAGACAGTACGCGAACTGTAATTTCAATTTCTTTCAAACGCAATTCCGTGGGTAAAAGTTTGTGTTGTTTTGGTGTTTTCTAAGAATGGTAACATTTGCATTATCGAGCCTGCCAGGCCTCCACGCCCAAACCGCCTGGATAACCATCTCAGCTCTGATCAACATCAAAAAGCCGTTAGCCTGGAAAAGACAACCTATTTCGCTATTTCATGCCATTCATCAGGATCGTATTTCAAATGAAGTTAACACGATAGCTGAGCGAGTACATCTGATTTACTGGGCTTTGAAAGAGGAAATAGCGAATCAAAAAATAGCTTCCTTGCAAACCTTGGTGGACTGCACTGGCCGTAATGATCGGCTTCGCGACCTCCGCCTTACCAGTTCTGTAACAGTGACCGAGTTTATTTTGCTCATCTCGGAACATTCGAACGATCGCATCGTTTCCGAAGTCAAGCAGAGCCCATGTTGGGCTAGTATGGTCGACGAGACAACCGGTATTGCTACATTCCAGCAATACATTACTTTTGTTCAGTACATCAATACAAAACGATGCCAGGCAACAGCGTTTCTGGACGCTCGTGGAGCAACTGCTGCTAACCTGTTCCGACTTTGGAATGATGTTGCTGCCGATTACGATCTTGATGTCAGCAAGCATGTCGCTGTTGCATGTGATGGAGCTGCTGCAATGATATGCCGTCGAAATTCTCTCTTTCAGAAGTTGCTGAACAAAACACAATCACTTACACGGTGCGCTGCCATGCGCACCGCTTAGCCTTGGTTTGTACAAACACAGTGAAAGAGCTACAGCACATCCAAGATTGCGAACGCGGTTTAGTCCAGACATGGAAGTGCTTTTCAATAACACCGCTAAAAACGGCTAAACTGCATGAAATGCAAGCTGCTGATTTTTGTTCTTCTAAGCGAAAATTAGTTCAACCCTGCCGTACCCGTTGGCTATCTCATTGTGAGGCTTTGATTGCGATGAAGGCTGAACTAACGGCTGTGTACGCCACACTTAATAATTTTGCTTCTGCAAAGAAGGATTGCACAGCAGTAGGTATTCTTCACTTAATCTGTTCAAAATGCTTTCTTTTTTTCCCTTTAACTGCTGCACGCTGCTTTAGAGCATCTAAACAAGCTATCACTACTTTTTCAAAAAGGCAGATTTCAATTTTCTCACATGCAATCAGCTCTTTCATCATGCCAAAAGGAACTTAAGAACACAGCCGGTTCGGATCAGGTTATAAATAGCCTGAAACTTGATTGGGAAAAATTTTCAAAAATTTTGCCAAGCTCACAAAATGAACTTCTTCAAGATGATTTTAAGCTGATCGGATGCACTAGCAAAACGTACTGTGAAACACTGCTTCATAATCTTGAAGACCGCTTTCCCGAGCCTAAAATATTGTCGGCTTTTCGTATCTTTGAAGCGAAAGAGATTCCTCTTGATGCCAACCAGCGCCAGCTTTATGGAAATCATGATCTGAAACTGCTGATCACAAGGTTCAATGTCGTTTCAGCTGAACAAACCTTGAAATTAGTAAATGATCACCAAATATTGAAGGATAGAATGATTATGCCAGAGTTTGGTTATTGTCGGGATTCTGGTGCAGTTTGCAGCAAAATTGTCCGAGATGAAAACCTTCGGGAAATATTTCCTGAACTTCACCGGCTTTGCTGCATTGCGCTGTCCATTCCACTTGCCACAGCCTGGCCAGAGCGAGGATTTTCGACTCTGTGCCGTGGTAAGACCAAGCAACGAAGCCGGCTTCTTGATGTAACTCTGAATGCTCTCATAAATGTTTCAATGAACGGTCCAGCGCAGCTTAATGATGAGAGCGCGCTTGAGATTGCTCAGAAATGGACAGAAGCAGAGAATAGACGGAGAGTGACAGAGCGAGCACTAAAGACAGTAAAATCTACAGATGACGAGGAAGAAACCGATGCTTTTGCTGATGAACAAGAGCTGTTTAATGAAGTTGAAATTGAAAAATTTGTGTTGTAGTTTTTGTAAATACAGCCAAGGGCGTACACAAAGGAGTTTTGGGTAAGCCCCCCCTTGAGTTTGATATGCTAGGAAAAGTTTATTAGCTTCGCTAAGGAACTTAATTGTTTTCGATTGCTTTTTTCTTGTTAATTTGTCGACTTAATGCAAATGAAACGGAATGAATTTGGATGCAAAATTCGAGGAATATTTTAAATGGGCCAAAAAGTAATAATTAGGTTTTTGTGGGAATCTGGGTTATCGTCTGCATCCAGGAACTATCTCACCACTTTTTGCAGATATTTCGTCCACTTCGCATGTTTAAGATTGTGTTCCGCGATTGTTCACTTTAACGGAAACAATTGCCTTTGTTTTATCTGGTATGACTGATCAGCGCATGCTCTGACCGCGTTAGCTACATTACCAATTTCTGTAGCATGATAGAACTGTTGCACGAACTCAAAAACAGTGGTTGTTAAGACAGAAGCATTCAGGCATTTGATAATGTCTCAGCAGGGAAGAAGGAAAATTAAAAGTTTGCTGGACTTCTATACATAACACAAAACGAACGTTTTCTAGCGTACTTCATGCGCATTTTCACTTCTTGTGTATTTTAGCAAGATTCAATCTTGCAGACCGGGGTGTGCGCCAGTCAAACCAGCTGCAAACCTATGCTCGATTGCTCGTATTTGATAGATAGAGTTTATTGGCGCAAGCATTAAAAGATTTCATGCAAATTGAAGTTAAGGCGCCGGGACATCGAAAAAAACGGTAAAGCAAGTTGTCTCGTTGGGCACCTCTCGACAGTTTCATAAAATTTTATTATAGTTTAAAGGTAATGGCCGAATTCTTGCGAATTTAATAAGGTTATATTTTTTGAAGAGGTTGCAGTCCACTGGATGATCAAGTATTCGACGAGACATTAGCGCAGCCTGATTTTGTAGTTGTACATTGGTCTGATGTAGTGATGGGTGTGTTTTTCTCCCCTGTTTTAATGCGCAGCCTCATATTTTTGCAATTATGAACTAACGTGCAGCCTGATATTTTTGCAATTATAAAGTGCCGTAGCATTGAGTCTATTTTCCTCCGATATCCTAACTTGGAGCGCTAATATAGTGTATATTCAGTACAATGACACATAAATAAAGAGAGTGCGTGTAGAAGAATATGCATGTTGTGACAAAAACTTAGCCAAAACTTTGGTTTGGAAACATGAATATGGCGTCAAATTGTGACGTCACAAACAGCGCACACCAAATACAAATGACCACCATATGCCACTGAACAAGCCCCTTATGAAAATTTTCTGCGTAAGCCACTGGATACTAATGGTGGACTGTGACTGCCAATACTGCAATGAACAATACGTTCGGATTATTTTGAACGTTTTGCTAAAAGTGCGGCCTCATAAAGTTTCTTGGTGTTCCCTTAAACCTAATCTTAAAAAAACCTGGTCCTTCCGCAGTTGCAGGGTTCGCACTTTGAAAAAATGAAGAGTTTCGTACAAGGCGCAGAGTATTTTACAAAAGCATTTAAACTAAAGCAACGTATACTTCATGTAAAATTTAGACGTTAGACACGTTGGTTGATAATGAACACGCTTCAGCTCACTAGAACAGCTATTAAATACATAATATTGTGTCTGAAACCAATGACATGCATTTTTAAAGAGGAAATGTACCTGGCATTTGGAATCAGTGACTTGCTCTGCCTTGCCTGTTTCGAAAAACGTTCTACTTTTTCAATAAGTACTGGTAAAGTTTTGAATAACTTCTGTGATTACGTACAACATAAATTTCATCAAATCAAACAATTTTTTAGCACTGAACTCATGAGATTTCTGTTCGATTATCGATTATCGTTAAAATGGAAACGCTGCATTGAGGAATAATGATTGAAAAATAGGCATAAATTTCATTATCATTCACATGGGCTACAAGCAAACACATTCCAGTCCTTTGTCTATTACATGATTGTTATGTTCATTTCAATATATCCAGGTATAAGCTATTCTGTCCGAAGCTATGTCAGTCTCAGTAGCTATCGCTCTATGCTTTTTGGCTCTATCTAGCGAAAATCAAATCAGCGTGGTTGACAGGAACAACGTCCCAACTCCTACTCAGCAATACACACATAGAGTTGTTTTAGAGGAAGACAGATTTCATCTTTACTGGAATTTCAACGAGAATCACATAACGTTTGAGGTAATTGTAAGATAGTAATATTTTTTCTGTGTGATTAAGTGCTGATGATCCCTACGTAGTGCTGATGATCCCTACGTAGTAGGCCAAATATAAACTCTGTATAATCGTAATGTCTGCTTCTTCGACCTGAAAAGATTCCTTTCGATATATAGTAAAATGGTCAACCTAAGAATATTTTGATGTAACTGCAAGGTTTATTTTCAAAAGCACACCGCGTTGGTGAATTTGTCTTGCGGTTACCAATTTTGTTTTGCAATGTGGTTTAAAAGATTTTTATCTGGCACATGGGGTCGCCAGATGGCCGGTGCTTAACCGGCCTGGCAAGTATTTTACTGCTAATTTAGCAGAGGCCGGTAAGAAGGCGGTATTTTGGAAATCTGTGCCTGAAGCCGGTATTGTGAAAATAAATGCATTGGAGCAACTCCAAAAAGAATTAACGCAGAACTTCTCAAATTATAATGACTCTAGTAGTGAATCTTATCAGGACAGTTTCTTCAGGGAAGTTCATTTAAATCCAAAATGGGGGCAAATTATTATTACTTGCAACTTAACAATACTCATTGTCTCTTTGTTTTCTCTGTTCCTTTTTTGTCATACCATACTCGTTCGTCTCAATTGTGATCTGTATATGCATTTTTTGGCAAGTAACCGTGAAACTATCGCAGGTGGAGTTGTTGTCTGAACTGCTACAGGCTATTGCAGAAGAATGCAGGAAAATCATAGGAATGGACAGGATGAGAGTGACATTGCAGCGACTAGTGAACCTTATGCTCCACTGCGTAAAATGCAGATATTGAGAAATTGTAGTCCTACTAAGTCTTATCAATTTTCGTTGATTCATTGTTTTCTTGAATTTCTTTTCGTACAAAGCAGTTTTCATCGTGACTGTGATTAATGTAGCATACAAAGGTTAATCTCTCGGATAAAGCTTTGATCTCAATCATTGCTCCTATCGCAAATGGCAAAGATATTGGATAGGTTGCGTTTGAATGCGCAGTGTTCACTAATAACTACAATAACTTGCCCTACGCATTATTTATTTTATTTTTTCGATGATATGATTTTTGTCACTGTTAACAAAAAGCCGGTATTTTTGCAAAACACATCTGGCAACCCTACTGGTACATGACCCATTCATTTCCGCAGTTATATGCTCAAACTACAGGATGGTTAGGGATAGGAATTTCTCCGAGCGGTTCGATGATTGATGCAGACATACATGTGGGATGGGTGAAGAATGGAAATGCCAAAATTACGGTAGGAAGATGGATTGTTCAAATTTACTACCTGTTCAATGCATTCATTCAAACCGAAATTACTTTTGTTAATGGTAATTATATTTCTGTTTCGTTTAACGTGACCAGTTGCTTGCTATTCAAATGTGCGGGTGTTAGAGTTCCAAGCATTGTGATTACACTCGTACCATCGCTTATCTGTAGTTGCAAAATTTGACAAGCGTAAAGCTTTTAGATATATTTCAATGCTAGTCTCACAAAACCACAGTTTTCGTAGTGAACAGTAACTTCATTTTCTTTTAATCTCGACAGGACAGGTATGGCGTTTCAAGTGGGAACACATTTCCTCCTTTGGATCCTGAACAAAACATTAAAGTGCTTGGAGGTCGAGAATGCGAGGGATGGACTGTTATCAAGTTCAGAAGACAACTGGCTGCGTGCGAAACAACCCACGACAAAGAGATTACGGTAGAAAATAAGTTTCTTTAAACTATGCAATGAATTGAATGTGTGAAATGTCCATAACATGTTGCAACAAAACTTGTTGATATGCAACAATTCTTCACATTTCAAATTGGAAAAAATTGAAATACTGTGGATAATCAAATAAAAAGAGGAAGAAAATAAACACCATGGCATTTAATTTGTTAAACAAACCAATATGATTAAATTAATGTTTTCAAACAAAGGAAAAAGCTGATTATTTTGTTTTTAGTTTGGTCCTCAAAACCACTTAAGAAATTGGAAACTTCATCAAGGACGAAACAAAGCGAAAACCGATATTTCAATTAAGTCACATTAAACGTTTTGAAAAGTATCTGTTTTTCATCGTCACTTCTTGGGAATGGTTTGAGCTTTTCATTCATTCATTCATTTCCGCATCCGGGTTTCCTCTGGAGGGGGTGGTAGCAGCAGTATCCCTAAGAGGACTAAAATTTCAAATATCTCACGTTTTTCAGCGGCCTGTGTTAGTTTTGCTCTCTCCACACCGAGAAAATACCAAGCCAGGTCGGAAATGTGATCACGTCACCTTGTCCTTGGTCGATGTCTGGGCCGCTTTCTTGTGGTTGTAGCCAGAAAGAAGCGCCTCGCCGATCTTTTCCGAAACACTGTGGAGATATCCATATTCTGGGGAGAAGTGGCTCGACATTCGGTGATTTCCAAAATCGACATTCGGTGATTTCCAAATTTCACAGCTGCGGATTTTGCGACCTGACGTCACACCGTGAACACTTCGCAGATATCCCATCTCTGACGCTTGTGCTTGAGCAAGTATTCTTTCAGTCAAAATCCAAGATTCGTGACACTACCTGAGAATCGGAACAATGATTGCAAAACTGACAGCTTTGCAGTGCGTGAAAGCTCTTGTTTTGTCACCACAGACCGACAAAGCTCACTCAGAACTCCATTTCCTTTATCAAACCTTCTGTCAATCTCTATGTTGCGGCTTCCATTACTCGTGAATACCATCAAACGGTACTTGAATTTCTACATCTGCTGCAGTGTATATCCCATTACGTGCAGCGTACCTTGACTTGGGATTCTGAAGAGACATAAAACGTCGGCCTTTCTAGTGCTAATGATTATTCCTGCTTGGTTGTACGCAGCTGAAAACCAATCAAATGCTGGTTGAAGATCCCGTTTAGCAGATGACAGCAGCACCAAATCGTCCACAAAAAGAAAACTATTGATCCCGAATTTTCCAACAGTGAATTCTTGGCGGACACGGTTGTGATTTTCTATCCAATTCATATGGACTATGAAGAGGAGTGATGACAGCACGAGCCCTTGTCGGGGTCAGATTGTAAATGTTTGTGATTTAACTGTGCTGGGTGCGCGGTTGTATGCGTCTCGAGGTCAACAAAACATGTGTAGACATCACTGGCATACTCTAAAGATTTCTCAAAAATTTGCTGAAGGTTTAACTTTGGTTAGTAATGTTTCGACCAGGATAAAAACTCTTAAATCTTCTATCTTTGGTTTCGTCATTTCGAGGTATCTCTTTCCAAGTCGCTTGGCAGACACTTTTCCAGGGAGGCTAAGGAGTGAGATGCCCAGGTAGTTCATGCATTCCTTTCTGTCTTACATCGTGTGTATGGGAATGATCACCCGGGTTTGCTAAAATATCGGTACCCTTCAAGAACATCATGACACTTGACAACACAATTCACATAAATAACTCCTCTTTTCAATGCTTTGAGTTATTCAGCTATGATTTCATCACAACCCGCAGTCTTCCCAGCCTTTCTTATTATGACAACTAGAAAGACTTCAGTAACAGTGATGGTGTTTTCCTCTTGCCTTGACAATTGACATCATCCATTGAGTGTTTGGTGACGATGAAAATAACTTTTCATTGCAAAGTGTTCTCTGATTTCACGTAAAACTTTGTTTTTTGTTTCGTTGCTTCGTATGCGACTTTTCGAGAGTTGCAAGTTTCACTCTACACCAGTTCGTGAAATTCTTTTCGTAGTCTATAGTAACTATTATCGAGTTCTAATGATTTTCATTGTCGATCATTTGCAGTAAAACTCAAACTTCAAACTTGCTTTTTGTATGGAGTGAATATGCTATGTGGATATGCTACATTGATGACTTGCTTGAAAGACCCTTTTTTGCATATGATGTAAAATATGATGTATGTTTTAACAGACGATTTATGACCCGTAGAAGAAGGCATTAGTTAAGGGAACTACCAAAATACAATGATCAAGGAAAGTTGTAGAAAGAAAATTCTATGAAATTGCTAAAATCACTAATCGCAAAAATTGGTGAAAACAATAATAGAGAAACTGCAAAAAATGTTTTTCACAAGATGAATCTTGTTATAAACAGCCAATGATAATCCAGACAGGCTCACTGATCTCCATATTTTGTTGATTACGTCACTGAAATAAATGCTTTGGACAGAGTGACACGATTCGACTTATATACGCTTATGGAAGTATCGATCCTGAAGGAAATGACATCACTTCCTCAAATTACAACGGTTCTACAAACAGAGGTAAAATAACCAAATCGGTTTTGAACGACAGGTTTGCTCATGTTTTTCAACTTCAGCCGTAAAAAGTTCCTGTAGACTGCTTTGAAACCATGTTTCAGTTGCAATACGTGTACACATGACATATTTTTTTTCAACCGGCACACGCAAAAGAACCCTCATTGAAGAGCTTCTTTTGCATTCAATTTTGAACTCATGAATGATTTCGTATGTGAGTTCAGGATCAAGAAGCATGATCCTTTTGGATTACAGCGGTTCTACCACAAATGTGCCAGCAAATGAAACCCGCTACTCTTTTGATCTTCTCAACAGCAACTTTAGTTTGCCAGCTGTAGACACGTATTACAATTGTAAACTTTTCAAACTTCCAGAATTTCAGTCAAAGCAACATATTGTCAAGGTATGTTGGCTTTTGTCTAAGAATGATGAATGAAGTGTTATTTGTTTGATATATTTCAGGGTCATATCAAGCAGTAAATCAACACAGACACGTTAAAACCACAATCAAAGCGCGTGGTGGACGCCTTTGCACATTCAGCCTCATATGTTAGCATAGATGTAGGAGCAGGCAAATTTTTGGGGTGCGAAGGATTTTGCCCGAATTTTTCCGAACTTGCCCGAAAAGATATTGTGTGACTTTTGCGAACAAATTTTCTCCCATGAGAACACTTTTTTGGTGTGACCTCCAAAAAAGGTCTTCATGCGTTTTTATGCAAATGTTGGGCACCATTTTTTGAACTCAAACAACGTTGCACACCATTTGTTCCCGGGTTTTCAGGAATTTTGCCCAGATCTTCAAGGATTTTGCCCAGATTTTTAGGTATCTTGTTCAGGTTTTTAGGGATTTTGCCCAAATTTTCAACAGATTAAAACGTTTGAGGATGCGCTTGCATCCCCTGCACCCCCGCCTCCTACACTACTGTATGCTAGTACAGGCTTTGCCAAGTAACTTTCCAGATTACAGCGAAAGCTGTTTTCTTTAATATCAAAATTTGTCTTGATTCAATGTTATGGAAGAACAATGATGATTTCCTTGCACATTTACGCACATTTTGTTTCTTACCAGGCTATCATAAAACGTGAATTAGGTTTTTGGAAAGAACAGTACCGGGAGGGGGGTTTGGGGGCTTAGTCTCCCAAACAAAGATTCAAGCCCATTAAAAAACATTTTCAAACACTGCACATCAGAAGTTTTTTATCAACCCGTGTTCTGTTTTTTCTTGTAGTTTATATTTTTCAACCTGTTTCGTCAATTATGTTACCACACTGCTGGCGTATTTTCTATAAAAATGAATGGACAAGGCATACTTGTCGCTGTGACCGAAAGTAACATCGCTTGATTAATTGTGAGAGGTTTGTTATGTAATAATTGCATTTGAGCGCAAAACACCAGCATTTATCGCAAGAGTCTTGAACATGAAGTTGTCCTGTATGTGTACTTGTTGACGTCTAAAACTCAGACTTGAAACTGATAACATCACACGGTTGCGATGTTTTCTAAATTTTAAATTTGTTTTGAAACACTTATACACGTGTGTTAAATCCACGATAAAATATCTTCGCTTCACGCTGTTTCTTGATGGAAGCTTGAAATTCCCTGCGCATGTCAAATAGAGCTGTCCATGAGTAACATTGATCATATCTGTATTCAAGTTAATATTCTCCACAAAAGCGACGGAGTTGAATCGATCAAAACGTATTTTTAATGGGAAGTCGCTTTCACGTAACACTGTGCATCCTCAGTCTTGAAATCTGCAAGCAATGCTTGGAAGTGGAAAGTTGAAAGGTTAAAGCAAGAGCAAAGAAAGCAAGCAAAGTTAAAGACTAAGATGATTATACCAAAGCACAAGGTGCGGCAAATAAAAAACTGCACACAGCGTCGTTCACATATAACTAAGCTGTAAACTGGAACACTGTCATCCTCCGATTGTGGAGCAAGACAACAACTCCATATTGAGGAAAATATAAGGCTGCTATTATGTCGGTAAACAAGTACGCAGTCTGCTGTCTGTTTGCACTTCTACAGCATCTCGATCTTTTAGGAATGTTCTTCACAAGTTGTTCAAGCGGAACCACTATGCTTAAAAATGAAAGGTCACGACTTCTGAAAAACGTGCGAAAGGCCGTCGTGATAAATATGTTTACTACGGGCCTCGGCTGAACACGTTCCGTTCGCTTGACAACTGCTAATTCGTGCGTCATTTTGCTTCAGTTTAGGGCTGCGGTTCTTAACTTTTTCGGCCTAGATTCCCACTAAGGCCAATGACGAAGTTCGAATTTCCCTTCTGATATTTTTAGTTACAATGTTTTACGTAATGCTGTTTAGCCAGTAGCACGGCTGTATTATCTCTGTGGTGAATAGACTTCGCGCAACAGATGTAACGATTTACAACATCATATTGCACCAAACACAAAAGTGCTCATTTTATGTGATTTTTACGATCGCTTTCTCTTTGTTAACATCTCGATGCGAGAATTAGGCTAATGCAGGGTTGCAAAAATGCAGTCACACACTCTCGCCACGTGACCAAAAACTTGTAGTGCGCAAGCATTTTTCTTTACGTTTTATACTTTATGCACATGAATGCTGGATAGCAAAACTTACGCGTGCGCTACTAACATTCACAGAAAATTTTGCACCCTTGGGCTAATGGTAGAAAGCATGCAGCGCAAGTCATCCTTCAAGTCCAGGATTTTGTTGCGAGCTATAGCCTTATAACAACAGCCGAAGAAACAACAGTCAGCTGAATTGCAAATGTAAGCTGAAGATGTTACTCCTGAAGTGAGCTGGAATAAGTATCGCTAGACATTTCGATGATTCTGCTCTTGATTGTGACGTTGAAGAGGGAAACTTGTTTCAACTTGTTGCAAGTCCTGTCGTCCAAAACTATTTTAGCACAATCCAGGAGGCATGGTTTCACCAACTTTTCTGCAATGGTATGAAACTTTTGCACCTTAGCAATGCGAAGTTCAACGACAAAGGATGCCTCAACGATGGAAAATTTGCCTGGTTAAGTGCACCTCCTGCATCGAGCCTGACACGTTTGAAACAACGTTTTGTAGGCTTGAGGTACTGAAGTGACTAAGTTGCTCCTTGCGAGTATCGTGCTGTTTGAGCTGGAATGGTTTCAAATGGCCTTTTGATGCACAACACACATTGCGGAATATCTTCTTTATTCTGGAGACAAGTATAGTGGTCTTCTTTGTATTTTAGCCTATTAGCCGACATTTTTCCATTACACTAGATGTCTCAGAAAAGTGGTGATTTGTCAAAAAGTAGGCTGGCATATTTCACAGAAAAAAAATTGTCCGTTCAAATCCATTTTTCTCAGTTCCTTGTTAACCTAACGTGTTACAACATAGCATAACCTAATTTTCGTCAAACATCAATTTATCCTTAATTCACTAAAATCATCATTTTTACCTATAATTCCTCCTAACGGCTTACTTAACTGCCTATCTTTAACCACCGTGGCTACCTTTAAATGACAATGGTCGTTGTTCGATTGTGATTTTTTGATTATTGTTCAACACCAAAAATGTAGTAATTGCAAACCAATGCACTAGTTTGCAAATAAGTGTTTATTTGAAACAAATAATTTTGCGACTAAATAATCAGATTTACTACATCGGGGAGTAAAACTTAAGACAGTTTGCTACTGCCCCAAACCAGAATGAATTTCCCACTGCATGAATACAATTTTCCACCGGTCAAGAACCACTGGTTGAGGGAATGAATTTGCGCTTTTGTCAATCTACAGGTGGAGCCCGTTGTGCAGCGAGGAAATGAACTGAATGTTCATCACATTGTTTTATACCAATGCGTCTCTAACGTGACGGTGAGTGCGAAACGTTAAAATCTGTTGCCTGATATTCCTGATAACATGCGAATATTAACGGTATACGATTAAGCGTTGACAACAACAAAAAGTTTCATAAATTAAAGTTGAGTCTTTTCACATGTGGTTGGAAACTTTGGATCTCCAGAAAAATAGACAAACCCCTGAAACCTTCATCAAACTCTGCTTGTTGTTTGCAAAAAACTTTAAGTATGTTTCACTGTACGCTCTGACGTGATAAAGGCAAAATATAAAAAAGATTGGAATTAGTTACCTTTTCTTTGGGGGCTGATATTGATGTATTTTTCCTGGATCATAATAGGCTACAGTCTATATTTCAGGAAACTGAGTCTATCGGAAAAAGTGTCCAGTGTCATCTTCCAAACATGCCAAGTGACCTCCAGGCTTGCGACCTCGTGATACACGCTTGGGCAATCGGTGGCGGCGTAAGTGTTTCTCTCTTTTTATTGGTTTTAGTTCTGTATTTGTTCGATTATAAGCCGCAGCCTACAAAGTTTTTTTCATCCTTTCGTGCGGACTACCACTAAGGATGTCTTACAACGAAGGGCGGCAAACATGTTTTTTCTTTATCTTATCTAATGGTCTAGCTAAAAGATACGCTCAGCCTTTCCCAGGCTACGTTTTGTCGACCAAACTAGCTTTCCGCATTTCTTCTCTTCAGCATCACTTGCACACTCCATCACAGGAGGGACTATAATGAAACAAGGCAGTTGTAGAAGTGATGTAAACATCATAACCAGGGTTGTCAGAAACAGGAAACGCGCAAACGCATGAATTACAAAGCAGTGACTTAAAATACTTTCACAAAACTTACATTTTATCTTGCATTTCATACAGACATTTGAGAAAATGCATGGAATTCCTAACGCTCTTATTTTTTCTTTGTTTGCATTTTTGATGTCTGCGTTTTACACTATAATCGCACAAAAACTTTTGTTTGCAGGATTTCATTTCCCTCCTCATGCTGGGTATCCGCTAGGGACCGCCGAAGATCCAAAGTATGTTGTCATGGAAACACATTACGACAATCCTGACAAAAAAAACGGTGAAATATTACGATATTCCACGAACTTTTTCTGAGTCCAGCAAAAGATGTAGTGCATCATTTCGATTGTAAAAACAATCTAAAACGTACAGAGTCATGATGAAATACAGCTACTTAAAGATATAAGTATTTAGAACTGCTTTGGCGTTTTCAAGCAAGGTTACTATAAATTTTCTGATAATTGTTTCATAGTAAAGATTGTAAAAGCTTGGATGCTTTTGAAGAACCTTAGGACTTAGTGTAGTCAACATTTTTCGGTTGCGAATCGTTTTCCAAAAATATAAATATACTGGTTGGAAGAAAAAAAATTTCTGCACCCAGCCAAGAACTTTTTGATTTATATTCTGGAGCTTTTTTTGTTATTCCTGGAAAGTAATTTTTTGTAAAGAAACTTTTTAAATACCCGTAAGTTTTCATTTTTGGACCGTTACGACAATCGGCTGTTTTTGACATTTTGGCTAACCAAACGTTTGATTTTAAAAGTTTCATTTGTGTGTGTTTGCATCTTATTCTTGGTTCATACAAACCCTGGCAAAGCTACATATAAAAATAACTTTGTCTATACTGCATTTGTAGGTATCGTGGATTCATCTGGTCTAAGAATAACATACACTCCAAACCTTCGCCAACACGACACTGGAGTAATTATAGCAGGGCATACTGTTTCGGGACTTCAGCAAATTATTCCTTCGAAAATTGAATCGTTCTTCAGCTCCAGCGAATGCACTGATCAGTGTTTGTCGAGTGTAAGTTTCATTTAATTGTTTTTGAGCTTCCGAATTAAAATGATTGTCGTTTGTTTTGCTTTCTGATTTGAGTTACTTTCTGTTTTTGTGGCTGTTACGCTTTCCACACAAACTTCCCGGGCTGTGTAGCAACAAAAAGTTTTCTTTCAATAATATAGACTACAAACAGTAAACTCGCGTAGCTGTCTTAATTTGGCAAGTTTGAAAAGTATTTTTCATTTTCTAAAGTGCTTGTGCATCCACACCATTTTGCGTAAAGAAGGTTCACTGCATCAGCACAGACTCAAAGGATGCAAAGCATTTGTCGTATATTTTTCAGTTGATGGCACATTGATCTGTTTTGTCCGATCATTTTTGAACGGTTATGTGTATGAGTACAATTTGTCTCTTATTGTGCAATCTAGGCTCGGTGAGATGCATTTGAACAACTCCATGCTGTTTTCTTCAGTATCCATGCAGTGAATAAAGTGCAGTTGGAATTTTAGGCCCGTTCTCTGCTTTGTAGGATGATCTGCGGAGGAAAAGCTGCAGAATTGTAGAAATCATGGTTGTTTCGCAGTTTTAATTGAACCCCTTTCACCACATTATCTGATTGTTTGAAATATTAAAAATAGGATTTCTGCTTTCATGTCACAAGGCTGTTTGATCAAAAAATGTTTGTTCACAAATTCACAAAGTAGATAGAGTATTATAATGACGAAAATGCCCCAGGGCAAACATATGCACCTAAAACTAGTGGAAATTCGGAATATACACTGAAAAACTTTTGTTACAAAACACGAATCGATTGACACAATTTTAGTATGTACCATGAAAAGTGAAATGTACTCTGCAAAAAGGATTCGAATCCGCCGCATATATGCGAAGAGAGTTATTACTCGCGACACTGATTTAACCCAAGGGAATTCATGCTTTCAGTAAGAAATTAAAAGCTAAACCTTTGCGTAGTGCTCTATGAGTGGTCAAATTTTAGAATGAAAACTTTGACAAGAAAAAAAACCACTTGATTGAGTTTGTTGGCTACTGGTTACCATGTCAACTCGCAAACGTGGAAACCTTTTGCTTAAAAATCCCACGTTTGTTATTATACGGCAAATTCAGCTTTTGTGCGGAATTTTCTGGAGGTTTTGGGGAAACCAATCTATAAGAAGGTGCTTAAGTCATTTCATCTTTGAAGCAATGTAATGTAAAACGGCGCACATATGTCACATGAACTGCGCCTACAGCTGTGCGCAGCAAGATTGACTTCAACGTTATGTCTGTGAAATGAATGAGCGAATGAAATGTACTGGACAGCTTTTAAGGTATATACAATAGAGTGGAATGTTGCTATCGGGGCAGCAGAAAATGTATCATCAAGATTTTGGCCGCTTTTTCTCTTTAGTGTATCATTATAGACCGCGACAACGAGAAAATCAATGCTTTATTTTGGAAAGAAATATGTGGTTCTGAAGCCATGTAGACCTGAAATGTTTGAAATGTTCGTTCAAGTCGAAATCTTCCTGAAATGTTTGAAATGTTCGTTCAAGATGAAATGTTCGTTCAAGTCGAAAACCTCCAATAGTACCCAACATCTCTTTCAAGAAATCAAGTATGGATCAAGTTTTTTAGACTCCACTATAACCTGGCAAACATAGCTTTGAGAAGCAACGTTGGGGCATGCGATCTTGAAATGTTGTTTTACTTTTGGTGACATTTTAGTGCCATAAGAACTCTTGACTTTGCGTAAATTTTGGAACATGAAAATGTTACAAATAGTACTGTTTACTCGAAGTTATTTTAGAAGATACAGCCCTTACGACTTGAGACAAAAGCACAATGCAATTATGGCCTATTAATAGGCAATAATTAAACATACTGCATGCCTATTAATAAGGTATTGCAATGGAAGATACCATAGATTACTGATTTATGTTCGCATTCTTATACACAAAACAGACAAAAGATTGAAATCTGTATTGTTGCAATTACCTCTCGGGTCATGTAGGTTTGTCTAAAATGTTGTATCCATTTCAGTATATCGCCAGATGCTATCATTTCATATCAAATTAACCAGGTTTCCGTTTTCCAGGTAAATAATTGGTAGAGCTCGAATAAATGTACCAGCTTCAGTGGATTAAACAGGAAGAATTTCCGTGCAGGAGAGTGTCAAGATTGGAAAGACCTATTTTGCGACGAAATCATTTGCCCAAATTCAACGATAGTTTCGGAGGGATTTTATAGGCAGAACACTCCAAGCAGACTCACTATAAAGCGTCTCCCGGACAAATTCAGGGAAACAGGAAGTGTCCATGAGAGCATAGAGGTCGCAGTGGCCGGCCACGGGCAAACCATCAGTCAGAGAATCAAAGACCAACTTGATTTCATGAACTTCATTTTTTCAGTGATGAGGAAATTTTCACCTCAGTGGCTACATGAACAAACAGAATATACGTTTTGGGCTCAAGTTCAGCCTCATTGAGCAACGCCAACTTGGTGTGGAGAAAGTGACGGTTTTGTGCGCGTTGGGTCGTAATGACATTATCGGGCTATACTGGTTGGAGGATGCTGATGGACGTCCGGTAACTGTGAACACAGCGGGTATATTGAACTAATGAGAAGAAAGTTTACCCGGTACTGACGCGGAAGCGAATAATGGACATAGGTGACAGAGATATTTTGATTTATCAGCAGCAAGGAGCAACACATCATTGTTCCCATGCTTCACTCGAATACTTCCATCGTTACTTCCATGGAGACGGGTTCTTCTCCAACCTTACGGACCGCAATTGAACTGCACGTTCTCCAGATCTAATCTCTTTGGATTTCATTAGTTTCTGTGTGCATTACAAGAAAGACAGGGTCTGTGCTATCCTTCCCCAAACCACTCACGCGCTCAAATATGATATTCAAATTCAGATCAGGAGAGTTCCCTTTGCGATGTTGGACAGGGTCATTATAAGCTTCAACCTGCGAATAGCCACAGTGATTCAGCAAAAAGAGGATCCCTGCTTAGGCTACTCGTCACAAATCACGACTCCGATACATCATACACAGTTTATAACAGTGTATTATAGTTAGTTTCCTTTGTTAAGTAGTTATTATAAACATCTACTGAAGTTCATCGGTGGAATATTTCAGTCGGTACAGAGTTGTTTAAAGTTTATTTCATGCAAGGGTGAGCAGTTATGTAACAACGTATTGCAGATTCAACTTCATGAAGGAATATGTACTACTGTACAGCACATGTACTCTTTGATGAAAAAGTTCAAAAACCTAAAACAAAATCCTTTGCTTTGCATATTCTCATTTTCTTTGGCCGTTAATGATGATGATTACCACGCTTGATTCATGGTGAATATGTATTTTATGAAACCCAAATAATTTGAATGTAAAACGTAGAATTTTCAAGGTAAATATCTTTACTCCAATACAGGCGATGCATCTGGCAGGCCGACAAAAGATTAACCTCTTTGTTGTCCTGCTTCACTCACATTTGCTGGGAAGAGGACTGACTGTCCGACACATTAGGTACATTTCTAAGCAACGGCTGACTTTCAAAGAAATAGTTTTCAAAATTTGTTCATTCAAAGTTGCTTGTGGTCTGCAATGTAATGTGTTGTCCCGCGATGTACAATTTTTCCGAGAAGGAACTTTTCCAATGATGACTGTGTTTTTGTGAAAAGCATCGTAAGATCGTGGAAAATTACCGTCAATGGCAAGAGCCATTATTTGCAGGGTTTTTCCAGGTTTGACCTTGGTGACCGTTAAGAACATTTGAGATACCGCAACTATTTCATCTGAATACCGAGAGAGTCATGAAGCGAGGTTTCAGTGTATTTTGGTGGTAGTTACGTAATGATGTTCTACGGAATTTTGAGAACCCGTTTGAACCAAACCGTTGTTTCAACCAAACCGCGGCTTAAACAAACCTATTTCAACCCAAGCGCGGTTTAAACAAACTTTTCTCGCTTTTAAACGGTTTAAACAAACCAAGTAATTGTCATTGCAATTTTTAAAGGAGCGAAAGTTTAACCTGCAGCAGCTGTGGGAACAAGTATTACGTAACCTTTTTTTTATTACCTCCGCCGAAGCGGTTGAGCAAAACAAGTAATTTAAAATAAATAACAAATAGGAGATTATTTATCAGGAATTTCATGGTGCAGATTACATTCAAAGAAGGAAGCCAGCTTATCTGCAAGACCCACTGTTGTGCAACGACTGGGAGAAGTGCACATCAATAAAAGCTCGTCTCAAGATACTGAATTTAGGTAGAAAGTCATAAGCAAAGCTTCGAAACATTTGGTTTTCATTAAGCTTATCTTTTGGAAACAAGGAGAGATTCTATTTTATTATGCGCAGCAGGAAATTCTTCCAAGCTAACAGAAACAAAGAACTTTCTTGTGAGAATGCTGATTGAGTTTTAATAAGAAGTTCTTGATTTTTTAGGAACGGCACAGAGCTGCCACAAATCGCTCAAGATAGATCTTATGATTTTAATTTTCAAGAAACAAGACATTTGCCCGAGGAGAGGATTGTCCGAAAAGGTGATGCCGTACAAGTTGTTTGCAATTATAATTCCAAACATCGAACTAAAATCACTTTGGCGAGTCTTTCCGTTCTAGTTTACCGTGCAAAGCCATCAGTTGTGGATCTAAGAATTTAGGAAACAAAACATTTGCGATGACCTTGTCATAAGAACATGCAGATGTATTCTACAATAGACTATTCAGGCATAATTTAAAGGAGAAAAGACTTACGCAAACCTTAAGCTGGATCTAATGTCACCTAAAATATAGCCCAGTGTAGCTAAATTTTACAAAAACATATGCCCAAAGATGCACCACTTGCCAAATCCAAAATTTACCCTCCAACTAAATTAAAAAAGAGAGAAATTCGGCGAAAAAGTAGCATATTTGTAACAACGTGAAGGACACAGTAAAAATAGTTTGAAAAATTTCTGTTGATGATCATAGTCCAATTTACAGCCCGTTTTATGATTAATTGAAAGAAGGGAGGGGTTGACAAAAGCCTCGCTTGCCTCATCCTACATCCACCAGTGAAAGTGATCAACTTATTTTAGAATGTGTAGAATTGGTGAGGAAAACGAATTGCGAAAAACAAATAAATCAAGACAAGATTGTTGGATACGTTTCTTTTGCTGCACGATAAACTCAAGGAAATTGTTTGTGAAGAGTTTAACGCTTTGCATTTCTTTTTTCTGAGAATTTTACGAACAAAAAGGAATTTGTAGCTGCGATTCAAGTTAAAATATGCAGCAAACCATCAAGTTGCAACAGTGTTTCACCAACATTGCCACTGATTTCAAAATACTTTTACTTATCGCTTAAACAAGCTTTCTTTTGAAACCAAAATGACCGCCTGTGATGCATGTTTCTCACAAGAATTTCAATATGAGAAAAAATAAGAAATTCTAACAAACACGTTTATAACTAAAAAACAAAACAATTGAAAATTGCTGTAAAAATCCACATAATGAACTTTTGCGTTCGAGTTGTTTTGCACAAAGTGATACCGTTTTCAAGTTTTTTGTGACCTGAAAGTTTGAAAAAAGTTTCTGTGACCTTAAATTCTATTTCGATAGAAGTTGATGATGCGTACTCAGTGAGAAATGCACATACATTTTGAAAATCATTGTGCATGATTCTTTTCCGCGGATGGACCTCTGTAAAAAAATTGATGTAAAATAAGACCTGTTACCACAAAAAGCGTGCTTTGAATTTCTTCATGTGTACGTGGATGATAATAACTTCATTGTCAGTCATGGCTGTACTACTTGAAATTTAACAGTCACTTTATTTTTCGTTTTCTTCAGGGTGGACTAAGTACAGGCAGTGAAATGTGTGTGGCTTTCCTTTTCTATTATCCGAAGATCCCTATGCATATTTGCGAATCTGCTCCAAGCTTTCACGACTTATTGCTACATTTCGGTGTTGACAATGTCAAGTATGTCAAGTGACATAAAGAGTAATTCTGAAAACGAGCATCCTTTCTGTATCCTGCTCAGGTAACTCTTGAAACCTGAGTCTATTGGAAACACCAGCCAAAATGGTTAATGACATTTCAGGAGCACAGACGTATTTTTCAACAATTCGGCAATCATTTTAAGCTCATCTGACCCAAACAGCAAACTTGTGCTATTTTGAAATACATGTTGAAAAAAGTACAGATATATTTGTTCCGTGGGAGGAACACAGGTGACTCCTGCCAAAGTGGCAAAAGTGCAACGGAGTTTAACTATGAGCCACCACGTCGTCTCAGCTTGTCTTATTGGCGAATGCCGTCATGGAACAGAGTTACCACAAGCTTGCTCGTCCATTAAACATTATGACAATAGACATCAGATATTGTACAGCAGCTATCACACGTCAGCAACCCACTGCCATCTTAGCAGTAAACCCCCTTTTACTCAAAAAATACAAAGCTTATGCATATTTTGATGGGCACCTCGAGAGAACGCTTCGAAAAAATCAGCTACTGAAGGAATCAGTTTAATAAGTGTGTTTAAAGTCTTTTCAAAGTTGAGATAAAAACTGACATAACCAGATGGGGCTACCGTTGCCTGACCACTTTAAATCGTAATGTGGTTGACTGCTGCAAAAGCGTAAATAACGAAATGAGGTTTTCTGGAAAGTTGGTAACTGCGCAAATAAGCACGTTCTTTTTCAATCAAGCCAGTCTTGCTAGACCCACAAACGAAGAAGTCTGTGTTGCAATAAAATCTGCAAACCCTAATCACTGAGGACTTGATTAGCAACTCTGCTAAAAGAACTACCCGGCTCTCAACCAAATGAACCAAATGCACTTATCGTAAGGAAAGCTGCGTTGTGAAGTAAGATCCTCATGTAAACGGACTCAGCTGTTTGATGATGTCCTAAATAAACGCAAACTATTTAAGCAACAAAAACATTTCGAAATACAGCAGATCTGTTTTTGTAAGCAGCGACGTCAATCGTAGAATGAAAATTTTAAGCGCGTTGTTACAGTATTGCTTTTCCTGTTATCAGGTTGCTACAGTACTGCCGGCAGGTTTAGCCATACACATACACTCTCACGTCCTGCTGTGGGGTGATTCGATGGTTGCTAATATCGATAGTTGCTAATATTTTTAGGCCAACTGTAACATACGCACAATCTTTCTAATCTCGCTAGTTACCTCATGAAATGTAGCTATATGATACGACTCCTCTTGAGCGAAGTTGAAATAGTGCGTTTTTAAGTCTATTTCTGCTTTCACCAGCTTTTCTGGTTCCAAATAATCTACTCAAAATTTGGGTCAGGTTTAGATAAAGTCAGTTACTGTTGTATTAAGAGAAAGAAAAAAATCTCATAATACAACACTAACTGATATTGTCAAAGCTGAAAGTGACAATAACGTACGTGGGGAGAAAACATCTTTACAACCAGACCCATAACCGCGGTGGACAATCTGGACAGTTCCCCCCAATTATTTCTGTGCCCCCCAAATTGTTCTTGTGCCGAGGAAAATTTGTTTCTAACATATAACAAAAACGAAAATCTTGCCCCTTAAAAATGTATTTCGCCCCACCAAACCTTAAAACTTGGCTACGGACTTGTATACAATTTGTCTATAATATCTGTTTAGTATCAAATTAATCTAAGTAAAAACATAGAGAAAGTTGTGAAAGAGTTGTCAATGAAAATTTGTTTTCTTTTTGGATTCGAAAACTTCTTTTTATTTTGTTGCTATTAATGGTTTATTTTTGATCAGGCCAACAAGTACGCTATCAATCTACACTTCTATTGCCGATTTCGAAGTAAAGTTCCCAGTGAATCTCAAAGGCAAAACGTTTTTCGAGGTGGTGAATGACGTAAGTTTTCCTGTGTTGCCTGCTAATTTCAAGCTTTGGTGTTGAAAACAGCAAAAAAAAAAAAAAGATTCGCCTTCAACAGAAACGTACATAAAAATACCAAAAATTTTGCAATTATGATAAGATGCAAAAAAGACTCCAGAACTGTTCATTCGTTTTTGCTCTCTGCTCACTATCAATATGGAAAGTGTATACAACGTACTAAGTGTTAAATGAAACTTTTGAAATGTGTTATGATTTCTTGCGGTTGGAGTGACATGGATTTCATAGAACCATAGCTTGCTTTCTAAGGGCCTACCCTTTCTTATTCCCACAAACCTTTGGCACTGGACACTATTTACAAAAAAGCGAGCCAAGTATATCTGTAAGCCAAGTAGCTAGAAGATGTCCGGCTTTCTGATGGTAATAGTTTGGAATGTACATTGTAGCAATCTGGCAATTCTTTGGGAAACTACAACAATCTGCCTCTGTCCATCTTGTGCGAGGTCAAAATCACCTTAATTAGAATGTGTGAAATTAATTTTTTTTTGAGATATTTCAAAGTAAGCAAGCAAAATAGGTTCATAAGTTTGTTAGCGATTCAAAACGCCTAAGAAAATTTTTCGTGATTTCAATTTTAATTCAGGTTTTCAACTTTACAAAAAAATGAAGTCCTCATATGAAATTAATTCTAACGTACTTTTAATATCGCATAAAATTTGTGCGCCGCTGGAATACTTTCATTATACTAAAAAAGATTAGGCATTGCAACTTAATCCAGATCTTTAACAAAACCTGGAAAAGGCAAGTCATATCACACGGCTGTCAGTTAGGCCACTCTCACATCATTACTTGCTCAAATCCAACAAGCCTTAAAAAACTGATACTTGAGAATGCAAGACTTTAAAAAGTCTCCTGTGAAAACTTGCTGTACATCGGTTCGTTATGCAAAGCCTTCTGACAATACTACTGTTAGTGATGTAAAATGCAAACACGTAATGTGGTTATCAAAGATACCTTTCCTATTTTGGGTAGAACAAGTGATCCTAATTTATGTTATAACAATTGAAAACTTTATCATTTGTTAGGGCTCAAACTTTGTTGTTTTTCGTATCTAAATCACGGATTTCTTCAGATTTCAAAAATTTTCGTCTATCCATTCTTCAGTTTGCCAGAATGGCTCGTCAGGTTTGAATCGCTCCACCTTTTATCAGTAATTTCGATTCACGTAAAAGCTAATGATTTGTATCCAAGTGTCATGGGCTTAGTTTCAATCACAACTAGGGAGGAAGCTTTCACAAAACGCTGCATTTAAAAAATTGGCATACGGCATGCATCGAAACAACAGCTTATCCAGGGTTTTTTAAGACGTTTTAGGGACCCGATTCGGGTCCTTAGAATTGAAAATCGTGTCCCTAGAATCAGAGAATATTATCATCGAGTCCCTAGAATCAGATCACACCGGGTCCCTACAGGTCCATACCGGGTACCTAATATTTTCCTTTAAAAAACCTGAGCTCATCAATTGTTCTTTGAAAATTGATTAAATTTTGTTTGGCTGGAATCTTCTACTCCTTTCGGATGTGTTTCTTCTCATGCAAATAACCTCCGCAATTGCAATGAAACAGAAATATATTTTACGTTGATGAAAAGGAAAAAAGCAAACAACAATATCTTACATTATTAATTTAAAGATTAACATTTCATTTTTTGATCCAACAGAGGGTGTGGAACGAAGCAAGGGGCGACAACTTTTCGCAAGCATTGGAAAGAATGAATAAAACTCAAGTTTGCACGGGATCATACGGAAAACTTCCGAACGTAAGAGTATTAACGGGAACTTGAAAATTTTAAACATATTTCAACTTCTTTTTAGGAAAAATGCTTACGCGCTGAAGCTTTTAACTTTGATTTGTTGTGAAAAGCAAAAGACACTGAGAAAGTGAGTTAAAAATTGAGACGAAAGAAAAACGTAAGTAGGATAAAGGAAGCGATAAGGGACAGAGAGATAAGTAAGAAGCAAAATATAACTATCAGCAGCCAAAGGTTTTACCTCTGGTTTTGCTTGAAAGAAAGTAAATACTGAAAAATGATACATAGCTGGGTTGGGATTCAATGTCGAAAAATTAACCGATGTAATCAGTTGCTTCAACACAAACAAAAATCAAAGTAGCGTTTGTTATAAATCAGACAAAGCATAAAAAACCTTTAAGTCCCGCGATTTGGCCAAGTTAGGCAAGTCATAACAGAGCTGTTCAAACCCCTCAAAGATGCAGGTAATTAACCTAGTGTATTGGATCAAAAAAAAATTTGGTAGGTCTTGGTTATGTTTTTGTGGGTGACGTCACAAAAAGGGTAGAGTTAGTTTTTTGAGGGGGCAATTTTGGGATCAGCCAAACTGGGGGCCAAGCTGGGTGCCAGCCAAAAATCTGCGGGGCCATTGCCCCTCAGGCCCCCCGTAGAGTCGCCACTGCATAACGTGAATGATGTTTTGTTGACAACAACGGCAAAGAAGCGAGCTAAAATTATTTTAAGAATAGGAATTTGTTATCGCCGCTACATACTTGAGCTTAGGCCTCGCGCTAATCTTTTTATTTAGAAAATATTGACTAATCATGAATAATCCGTTCATGTAAAGAACATTTGAGCAACAGCACGTGAAGCTGTTGTGATAATGGTGTAATCACCGTTAACTGTGTAAGCCGTGAGCACTAAGAAACGAGCACTCTTGCTTAAGAGAATGCTTCCTATGATGCTGGGTTCTTCAAGATGAAGGGAGCTAATTTTGTAGCAGCTAGCAATCTACGGAGGTGGTGATGCAATTGCACAACAAGCATTCTCTGTTTCAACAAATTTTCAAAAGAATTTATACCATTTCAACAGGTACGTCTTAGAACACGTAACTTAGGTGTGCGATGTAAAAAATGATTCACTTTAACTTCCGGAGTCGGAGTCGAATACAAGATACGACTCCAACTCTTACTGTTTTTAATCCGACACCGACTCCACCCAAAAACCTCCGAGCTTGCCACTCTGAATCCGTGACCCTGCTTGTAACCGACCCGAATCAAATCCAAAAAAAATGTTTGTCGAGTACCGACAAAAAATAACACATAATAAGGAATAATACAACCTTAACTAAAGTTATTAGTGGAATTATTGACGAGTGATACCGCACTGAAAAATTGCTCTGAACTGCCAAACACTACTGAAATCGATTTCGAAATAAGGTAAGCTGTTACTAAGAACAAAAACAGTCACAGCTTACCATAATAACAGAATTTGCTATAAAGAAATTGTGAAAAATACAGATAAAATCAGCAGTTTTTTTGCAGCGAGTCCATTAATTTGCACAATACTGCAGTTTCAAACAAGGAAACGAATGCTATATGCGGGTGACTGTTTGAGAACATGCTGAAAAACAGTAACGATAAGCATTTTTGTCTGCTAGGTAAGCGATGCATTTCCAGCACTACAAATGGTGCATCCACATATAGCGACAAAAAAGAGCTGCGTGAACTCAGTTGAAGAGCTGATGATGGAGACGACTGCTGATTCCTGTAATCCATCATCATCTACACCAACAACAGAAGAAACAACCAGTGGATCAACACCACTCTCTCCTTGTTTTGTGTTCATTTCATTTCTGGTTATTGTAATGCAAATCTTAACTTTTCAGAACATCTAAATTTGCAACTACTGTTAGATTGTTAGACCTTGTTGGTTTATGCAAATAAATGATTGTTAACTTTTTACCCACCCTTCTCAGGAATCCTCATTTCCTTTACGCCCTCCTTACGAATCCTTATTTTACTATACGCGTCAGTAAAAGCGGGGTATGATGCTACCCATAATATGCACACGTCTTCCTGGGACACGTGATATCCGTTGTTTCCAGACCGAACTAATTCTTATTTTTATATGTGCAATGTCAATCACTTTCGCAACAAAATTTTATGTTCCCAGCCAAATGTAGATATCATACAAATGTTAGGCACCATACCACCAAGAAAAGGACTTTGCAGAGGGGATTTTTTGTTTGTGCGTCGAAAACGTCATGCGCGTGTTAATTCGTTTTTTTCAGATCAAGTCATGGTGTTGGAAGACTCATCACATATATGGTATAGGTGATCATCTCTGGCCAAATAGGTTTTGCACTTGAAATCGCACTGAAATGTTAACTTCGAAAAGTGTCCAAAATTGTCTATACATCAGGTACCCCTGGGTAGCATAGTACCGATACATCCTATATATAGAATTTCAGGGACATTTTATAAAAATAACTCTGGCACTATTCCACTTGTCTCTGAAAATCAGGAAAAGTCGTGGAAGCACAGGTTTCTAACATTTTTCTAAGTATGTGAAATAAACAAAATAAAATGTCTCTGGGTAGGGGGCGTCCCAAGATTCCTGAGCAGGGTTTTAAGGAGTGCGAAAACCACTGAAGTGTCTTTAAGGCAATTTCATTCATAACTCGAAGACTAATTGCGCTAGAGCAGTGGTTCACACAGTGGGGAAAAACGCAAAAATGGATAATATGCAATTCTTCGTGGGGTAACGCGAAACCAAAAACAAAGCTTTTTGCAGTGACTATGTTATTGAAAACGATGTAAATACGAGCTTATTTTGTGAAGTAGAGGGTCACATTTGAGTTCGTTCACTGATTTTAGCAATGACAAAATAAACTTACTGAAAAATAATGCGAACAATGCAGACACAAGTGTACTGATAGCGACGCCAAATATTGAGTGAAATAAAACAAAATCGCTACCTTCATTTGGGTAATAGCTCGAACAAGTTTGGGAACCACTGCGTTAAGAGTGTCAGTAAAGACATTATAAGATGCACAAAGTCGTGTAGATTCTGATTAAGGCAGAAACGGAAGATTTATTAAGTTTTAAAATCTTTATAGCAGTTTGATGTCACGAGGAGGTCTCCGTGACGTAATTGCAACCTGCGAAATATTTTTGAATTCCAATTTTCTCATTCTTTTGAAAAAAAAAGTTCACGAAAGCCTTGATTGACTCTCTAGCACAATCGGTCGGCGAGTCGTAGCCGACTGTCGGCTTTCGCGGTCTTTAAAGCATGTTGTAGTTCGTTTCCTCGCAGAAAATTCTGATGGTTACAGAAATGCAAAATGAAGAACGTTATTGGCCTATGAAGTATTTATATTCGGAGGTTTGCCACAAAACAAATATAAACAACATTTTGATTTCTTGTACAAAATCGTACCAAACACAAGCTGCTTTTAACATCGCAGTCTAATTTCGTTCGGGATCCTCAAATTTGAATAACATCGCCTCCTTTCAGCGCGCTGAGGGTATTTGCGCAAACTCTGAATAGTTTTTCCGATCAAAGACCAAACCCCTGGGAAACCGAAAAGATCTCCGTGATTACGGTTTCCGTGATTGCCCTTCAGTGACTTGCTGTGCTTTTCCACAAACCAGGCCCGTAACCGGGGGGAGAAGCCCCCCTGCAAAATTTTTCGCCTCCCCTGGAAAAATGTGTTGGACATAGTTTAAAAATTTTGGGCCCCTCTCACAAAGCTCTTCGCCTCCCTCCTGTTGTCCCAAGCTGGTTACAGGCCTGCCACAAACCGATGACGCTTCTTTTCCTGATTGAGCACTTTGCTGCGCTTTAAGATTATTGCTTAGTTGCAAATGAATGTTTTTTGTGGTAGAGCAAAAGGTATTAGTGCTTTGTTGTTGTTTTCTTATTTGTGTTTTGCCCAAACTCCGAAGTACATTTGAAGTAATATTAATGCTTTCAACCTAAGTGCGACAGAGGGCAACTCTGGAAAGTTGCAAAAAAACACGGAATGAATAGCAATGTGTTGTAACGCCTTGCCACACTAATGGCGGTCCTTCGCTCAACACAGAACTTATCGTGCATTTTTGCGGAGTGATATGTAGCGGTTTGTATTGTCTTTAGTAACCAGATGTGAAGAAATTAAGGAGTTGATTGGTGACAAGGGCCCACTGTGAAGGGCGAATCGACACAATCATTGAGAAGTAGGCTATATGAAGTGTCCACAATGACAATCAGTAAGGGCATTCAAGACCTCTCTATATAAACGTAAAGTGAACAAGTAACCATAGAATCATTTCTGTTGGTCAGTTCCACTGCTACTTGAAATCTTGGTGTCTGAACGTATGGTCTGCTCAGTTTCAAATTTCTTACTACAACATCACCTACACTGTTAGGCTAAATAAACCAAGCGCTTAGCAAGACTCCAACTACTACTGTGAGTTGTGTTGCAGGCGTCTGCATCGCCTTCAAATGCTCAGGCAAACACAAGAGAAAGATGGTAATTCGGGGCATTAAACTAACACCAAAGCAACCAGCAGCAATAGAGCCCACCCGACAAGATCACTCTACTGATGCTATGTTGCAATTTCATTATATAGGAATAAGTAAATTACGAAAATTCGCTTGTGGTGACTATCTCAATGACTTGTTACGTATGGACATCATCTAGCGGTGAACATTTATTTGCATGTGGCGCCATCTCCAGTCCGTCATAATTGGCCTACCTAAGGATCTCACTCAGCTTCCTTGTCGAAACGTGTGAGACAATCAAAAATAATAATTTTGGGATAGTGAGCAACTTTAACTTCCAAGGAAATGCGGAAGCAACTTCTAAACGAGACGAAAATAATGTACTCAGTCAGGGGTTCTCAACCGGGGGAATTCCCATCAGGGAAGAATTTTGTATTTGCAAAGGGGAATTTAGGATTTTGTTTAAAATGTAACATAGTTTAAGCATGCATAATTGTTGCGTCCAGTTCTGCAAGTTTATTAATTGTTTTGTGATGTAGCACTCCCAGCTGCTCTTTAAATTGCCACCTATTTATGCGTAGCACACAAAATATAGCCCATGTCAGTTCTGGAATTCGTTCAGAACGGCCACGCTTTCAATATGACGCGAGGCTACGAAACAATGGACAATTCTGCAAGACATATATACGGCGAATACAAGCCGTCATTGTCTCTTTGACCACGTGCGCTTAATGAGAAGACAACTCCGCATCAGCGTAATAAAGAGTTTAGTTTCTCTTCTCAGTGTATTGATGTAAAAGTGTTCTTTACAAACTAAATTTCTAAGGGGGGGATTTTATCTGTAAATAACGGTTAAAGGGATGCATGGGATAAATAGGTTGGGAGCCACTGTACTAAGTGATGGTTAAAAAGCAGTTGTGGCCACTTGTTTTGCCAGGTAAGTCAAACGAAGGATGAACTTGGTAGAACTGAAATATGCACAAATATCATACTCAGTAAGGTGAAAGCACGCTGGAGGGTAAACCATGATAGAGCAGCAGACAAAATTGGAAAAGGTAGTGATGCAAATTTTCCTTCATAAAACATGGATGGTACAATTCGCTACAGCGCGTTTCACCTTCACCGCATTTCAGTTAAGAAATAATTTGAAATGAAACCGTGCATTGATCTGATTTTTTTGGAAATGAAATCAGGTTCAGCCGAAAATTTTCTCAAGTATTGGCAAATATAGCGAGGCTACAATCGAACAACACACATCTTATTTATTGAGCGGAGTTCGGAAAAATAAATCCGTCCGTACCAGTGTTCCCTCTAAGAAAATTTTCCCTTGAGAAAATGTTTGTTGTAATGAGCATGAATATAATTTAAGACTGAGTAATCAAAGTTCTGAATGAATTAAAGCTTTCCGAATTTTTTGAATAAGCATGAAATCTTGTCAAAACACGAACAAAGTACACATTTAATTCAAATAGCTGCTAAAATTGCCACGCGATATGCTCAGAAGCGTTCTGCTTCTGCCTCAAAAAAGGTTCATGGCATTTTATTCTTAAATTTGGACTGTTGCAAGTGCGCGAGAATGAGATTCCACTGCGCAAATGATCTGGTGGTACTGCGCATTTGCGCAGTTGTCCACCTTATAGGGAACATTGGTCCGTATAGTTTGGTATGCCACGTAATGCCAAGCTTGACTTGTACGATAAACAACATCCGGTGTGTAGTGCTTGAAACGTATTTTAAATCGGCACCCATTACAGGTTAAAAAATCCTGGAAATTGTTTTGTATAAAATCCGTTTTTCAAATGTTTACAGATATTTACCTTCTTGCTTATTTTAATCTAAACAAATGGATGTAAACTCTTTAACCAAAACCCTTGCTGAATAAACTGTTACAACAAAATGTATCTTTGTGATATTTCAAATGTTTGTAATTTTTCGACTTTCATTCCAAAGATGCTCTGCCAGGGTTTTGTTGTATGCAGGATAATACAGGCCTTGCTTTGAGCAATCGTAGAAGTACTGCCCACTGTATTTCACAACATCGTCATCCAAAGCGCAATAGAGAATCGTTTGAATCCCGTAATGAATTGGCCTGAAAATCAAAACGTCCTATTCAATGCTTCAGAATTGTAGTATCACCACAATAACAGCTGCCTCAATCTACAAAAATCTCAGAGTAAAACCCAACATAACGTACCGTGAAAACGGAATGGACAACCACCGAACCACTCGACCGAAACGTGTTACGTTGAGTCCTTCGCTAATGTCGGTGGCAATCAACCCTAAAAGGAATGTAAAAAGAACCTACATCAAAACTTTCACAGGCACTTTTTCGTGCTTCAATGTAGAACGTATTGCAAGAATTTTCGTTTGCCTTATGCATTCTGGAAGAGCTTAATGACGCTTTTAGAATTTTTTCTTAGGTAAGGTAGCTACTTCGCTCCCAAAACTGCAGCAACGGCTGACGTTCTCGTAAAATTTCCAACACGAATCTGAAAGTAAAACTTTAATTTTTACAAAGCAGAAACCCTGACGAATATGTAATTGGATTTTGTTGCAGCGTTTTGCTCAATTTTTATCAACATTTTGAAGGTTTTCGGAATGAGCACCAGTGTTGCCAGATGAAAAATTCAATAAAAAGCCAAACAATGCTGAAAAGAGGCCAGAAAGAGGCCAAACCGACTGTTTAAAGGCCAGAAAAAAAGCCAAACTTTATTTGTGGAATTGCTTTTCCTTTGTGACAAAAAACAACTAAACTATGAGAATATAAAAAAAATAGTTTTCGAATGTCTGCAAGCGTTGAGACTGTTTAGTGGTTATAACGCAACAGACACTACACAGTGCAGTAAGTGCACGTATTTCCAGTGATCACGCAAAAACTTACTTTCGAATCTAGCATCCCTCAAATATTACTAATATCGGCATGCGGACGTCTGACATAGCATTTATCAAAAAAAGTTTGCAAATGTGTTGCCGAAAAATATGGAATAGCAATATTTTCCTTTATAAGAACCTATTTCAGCGCAAAAAAGGCCAAAAAAAATTTTTAAGGCCAGCCAACTTGAGATGAGGCTAAAAAACGGCCAAAAGACCAACTAAAATTTTATAGGCCAACCCACTTGAAACGAGGCCAAATTTATGAAATTTGGCCTAAAAAAGACCAATCTGGAAACCCTGATAAGCACTGTGTTTGATAGACTGTTTTGTAGCTTGATTTTTTTTCTTCTGTTTCTGTTCATCCTGCTATGGTTTCAATAGTTATAAAGTAGGAACCCAAAGGAGTATATGGGAAAAGCTATACAGAACTAGGGGCGTGTTTCACGGTGTGCCTTCGGTTGGGCAATTTCCCTCCTGCAAAGAATTCCCCCTCGCGTCTGCCCAGTCATTCTTATGTTTTGGTAAGTTGCTCCTGGGCCTCGCTGGTTTCAGGCATTCACGTTTGAAAGAAAAAAAGCATTGATTCACTGCACATAATTCACGAACAACATTCGGTTATTTTCACAACGGTCACTGCGGTGCGAATTTTTTGTTTGTCACTCGTCTTAAACTCTCGGCATGTGACTGCGTGCAGAGCCGGAGTAAGTGGGGGTGGCAACGGGGGCAATAGCCCCGGGCCCCCGCTGTAAGGGGGCCCCCGTGATGGAATTTATTTGTTTCAAATAAAATACTCTTTTGAAAAATTTCGCAATTCAGAAGCGATACAAGAATACAACTCTATATTATATTCCTATGTTGCGTTAAGTATCAAGGGGACAAGGGCCCCCAACAGCAACTGATTTATCTACAAGTTTGAATGTCTGCCAGTTTTAGCAATCGCTATTGAATAGCCTATAAGTATTTTCGGTTTTGTTGAATGCAAATACATTTGATTTCGCTAGTAACTTTTTCCTAATAATCGTTCTTTTGGCATGGGTATGACTCTCTACTCGTGCATCACGCCTACTGCACAAATGTCACGAAAACATTACTGTTTGCGTGCTAAAAGCAAGTGTTGCTGACTACTGCTTAGTATCAATCAACGTTGGCACTGGGGTCAGTCTTGTTAAGATCAGATTGTTGCCTTCTTCAACATCAGATAACATCAAATTTTTACGCTACGGTTTCACATAAGCTAAATGCTTCTGTTAACAAACCTAACAAAGCGCGAGTACCCTCGTTGAATCTGAAACAGAGCGAAATATCGCCATTAAATGGAGAAATCGTTTTTAATTTGCGTAAAATGTTGGTTTCAACGCAGCGAAGAGAGCTTCTTTAGTCTGAAACGATAACCAAACACACATTAGGGTCAGTGACTTAACTGACAGGGGGCAAAGGGCGACCTTCTCCCCAGGAAAGCTCAATGTAAAAGCTGGGCCCCCTCCAGTTGATATTTTGATATGTAGTATTCTCTAGGTTGTTTTTTTGCATTTTTCGGGGTGTATTCATTTTTTTATCTAGTACAAACATCCACGACATCCAGAGATTCACTACGTTTCTTAACTTTTTTTTCTGAGTTTTGGCTAGTGGGCCCCCTTCAATTAAGCTTTCCCCCCAAGGGTCAAACCTCTAGTTACGCCACTGATTAGGATGAGAGATTGATGAAAGCAACTTAAAAATCGTGAATCCAACTTATTTTCGTCCTGAAATGAGAGGAAATGTGAAACAAAAAAGACAGCTCAGTCAACATCAGATATGTCGACAAAACATCAGACATCAGAAATTTATCTGAGAACATCACATCTGATGTCATGTTAAAATATCAGAAGTGGCAGCACTAGTATCAATGATCCCGAACTTTTGGTGCTGTCTCGAGGACGCCGCAACCGAACTGCACCTTTGTTTCGTTATAAAGGGTAACGTGTGGTGGAAACGCACTTTTCTTCCGATGCGCTGGTTACTATCGTTGTGTTACATAAACACATGAAGCTATTCAAGCCATTTAAACCACGTGTTATTGCGTGGTCCGTCAGAAAAGGTTTTAATCAGTCGACTCGTGGAACGAAAGAGCAGACAACGAGATTGCAATGATTAGCTAGCGCGATGCCGAAACCTGTAATGCCATCAGGACATCAGGAGCTATGAAAAGCGCAAAGCTTCCAAGATAAAACGCAAGGATCTGGCAGTGTCAGCAAAAACGCCGCGACTGAATCGTTTTTTCTAGCAAAACTTTCAAGTAGCAACGTTAAAGTAGTGGCGTTAACCAGAGCACCTGGAAATGAAGGTGAAAATCAAGGCATTAGCTTGGAAAGAAGTTTCACACTCAGCTTGGCTGGTCAATATTGACATGTTATTTTTCCGGTGTTTTTGTTTGTAATCTCAGGTTTCGGCTTATTGTTCGGGTGAATGTTGTTTCTTGCTGAGTCACTCTGTAGTCTGTGAAATTTTTTTTATTAGTAAAAATAAACCCTAGTATCCATGTCACAATTCCCTTCTCGGAGCTAACTGTATGTGAATTTGAGTAAGCACATTCTCGACTACCAGAAAAACAAACGGGAACCTTGCTAATCAGCGAAAACATAACTTTTACAAACGATGACGTGATGAATTACGTCATAGGGGCCTTCCAATAAAAATTGCCCTGGCCCCTCTATTCTTTAATCCGGCTCTGACTGCGTGCGTGAGTGCGTGCGATAAGGAATGATTTGAATTAGAGCAGTTGCATATCGCTTTCGACAGCAACGAGTTCGTTTCATTTTTGCTGGCGCTCTGCTGGTCCTCTGCTTCAGCGAAGAATTTGAAAATATAGGAGTGGAGTCAGATTAGAAGTTTAATTGTTAAGCCTTAATGGAAAGAACAATGCAGAAATCAATGGTTTGAAAAATGTCTCATAAGGTGATTCGCAAAAACCAGCGAAAATACGCTTATTTGATTTCTGACGGCGATGGAAACACTATGAATTTTTGTTTACGATGTAAACATTTTTTTAAATATGCAATATGATTTAATTCAGATAGTTGTATTTTGCGTTGCTTTTCGGCATTGGCATGTCACGTTCATTTCATTGCATTAGAAAAACTTGAGAAAGAGTTAAAACAATCACTGCATTTTACAGCTTAGTTTCGTTTTTGCTACCTCAAAATGCCTTGTCGCTTAACTGCGAGACAAGACCTTATATTTTTGATATAAATGCCGCCGTCACAAACTGCACCTTACTCCAAATTTTGTCCAGTGTCGACAAAGATTGCGCAGCGATCGCAAACCGTATTGCAAGAAAATGGAAATTTTCTTCGGCTAAAATTTTGTGGGGTGGGTATGGCGAAGTTATGAGTTGATCGATATTTCTATACCATTCTTTTACTGCAAAAAGATGAATCAGTAACTACGTCACCACACTGCCGCACGTTTTTCGTTAGGCAAGTTAAACGTTTCATGAAATCTTTTTCAATGTGGCAGAAAGAACGGTTGAAAATGCATGCTCATCTTGGGCAATAGCCTACTTTAGCTTGGAAAAACGGCTTTATCTGGAAAGTTGCTCTATCTTCAAATTACTTGGAGTTTGTGAAACAAGTTCCAAGATCTTTTTTGCTTGTTTTGCTTTTTTGCAAGGCTGCAATAAGAACGTCTGCTAGCTTTCTTGCTAAGATCAACAAACAATGTTAAAATCTGCTTGAAGAACGATTCAACTGCCAAATATTCAGTTCATTCCGAACCACCATACCTGGGTGGACGGCATAAACAGTTAAGTCGTATCCTTGGAGACGGCGGTGGAGCTCAGATGTGAAAAGGATGTTGGCAAGTTTAGTTCTTCCGTAAAACAGAAGATCGTCTAACCCGCTGTTTGCTTCTTCACGGAAATTCCCGAAGTCCAGTGACCTTACATATCTGTAGAAATTGTAAGAATTTTTTCACAAACGAAGCAGCTTCACCACTCATTTTTATTATCTAAATAGTTTGTTTTATTTACCTCATGAAAAGAAAAAAGAAATTTATACTGCAATGTATGCTGCGTGTTGTCGTAAGAACACATCTGCATTCATGTTTAGCCTCCATACATTAGGAAGTATTCTTCAAGGATCATAAAGTAGCTTTTATGCATTAAGAATTAGCCTTTGTGCAGGCTGACACTCTTGGAGGGTGTATAGATATGCATTCATTACCCAATTCCTGTCTTGTCTAACAATTGCTTTGGGACATCAATGCCATGAGCTGAAATGCAACAGATTTTCGGCAACGTTGTTATATATTCAGTGTACTAAAAAGGGAGAATTTTTGCTAGTCCCCGAGCAAAGTGCAAACTTTGTCGAAAGTCCGTATCCAGTGACGTAGCCAGCCCTAAATATTTTTTGGGGCCATGTCTTTTGACTTTTAAACGAGCAACAGTATTTTGTACAGGACACCGCCTCACAAAGCACGAAATGCCAAAATATGCTTGAAATTAGGGAGGCATGACCCCCTTGGACCCATCTGGCTACGCCTATGTTTGCATCGTGGTAGTTTGTTCACCTGCTACATAAGTACAAGTGTACTGTAGCTTTCCCATAATTAAATAGCGTTAGGTATTTCCAAAATCGCAGAATCCTGACATTGCGTTGTAACTGGACATCTGCAGTAAATCAGATTCAATTTTTAAAAATATATTCGCACGTTTTTTTTTTCAAAAAAACACCCACGTGTAGTATTGGAATCTAGTCTATTCCGATACTTGCCTATCGTCATGAATCTTGGATAATGGCGGAAAGAGTGTTACCTCAGGTTCAAGCAGCAAAGATGGGAGATTTGCGAAAAGTTTACGGCGTGACACCTCGTGGCAAAGCCAGGCCCTTAGCCACGGGGGCATTCGGGGGCAGTGCCCCGC
>Ga0210059_1001417_pt1 | contig 35998 bp, 25 predicted proteins | sample Ectturendosymbi2_FD_188042 | JGI IMG/M metagenome (GOLD analysis project Ga0210059, IMG submission 188042) | Ecteinascidia turbinata endosymbiont from Florida, USA - Sample 2 (SPAdes) (version 2) | ecosystem: Host-associated > Tunicates > Ascidians > Unclassified | place: Key West, Florida... | reverse complement strand
ACAAAACTTGCACTAGGCTTTCTTAGCGTTAAATTTCACCTTTCGAATCCGTGGTTTAAAACCGTTGATCCGTTCACGTTTTTTGAAACCTGACGCCACTTCTTCTTTATCAATAATAACATCAGCACCAGAAGCAAATAAAAACATTTGAGTGTTTTAGAACAAACTAAGCTGGAGACCTGACATCAATAACGTGATGACTCCATTCCAGTAACTTTTAGAACGTTATCCAAAATTGAACAGTTCAGAAAACACTCTGTGCAAATAGTGGTTTACAGCTCATTGATCTAAAGCAGGGATTCCCAACCTTTCTCCAACCATGCAGCCTACCCCTTCAGCATTTCAACAGATAAGCATATACTCTTCACCATTTCGACAGATGAACATGTACCCCCAAAAATTTCTCATGACAAAATATTTTATCAATTGGCCATTAATCACGCAACCTATACATTTTTGCAATTGGCCATTAATCATGTGACCTATACATCGGAGTGCAACAGCACCTCTAGCGGTCGACACAACCTTCACCATGGAAACATCAATCTCATGTAATTTATGGGGCACCTGACTAGATAACCTCTGCGTTTTTTCGGTGCCCCGGCGTTTTTTCTGTTTTATCTAGTATATCTAGCGCAATTAATTCAGTACCGCCAAATAAATCTATCTATCTATCATGATTTTTCGCATGCATATTTAACAATGAGCGTACAGTATAATGATTTTTGAAAACAATAATCACTGATATATGTATAAATGTTTCGAAACAAATAAAATGCAAATGCATTTTCTCGTCTATTACTAATCCTTAAATGTGCCCCTTCGGATAGGCAAATGTACGCCAGGTTGGGAACCCCTGATCTGAAGTATTCTCATTTTCATTTTCTAACCGAAAATGGGGACAAGCGTCTCATTTTTCCATTTAGCTGCTGATAAAACATCAAAAATGAGCTGTTGAAATGAATTTGGTGACACCATACAATATTAAGTGGATTTTTACAACTTTTTATGAACCAAACTCTGGTCTAAATCTTGCACAAAAATCCGCCAATTTTTCAGCCAAAATATTTTGAAAATAGACGAAAAAACGCCACCCGCCAAAAGCAAATTTTACCCGCCAACGAAATGAAAAAATAACCAAATTTGGCGGAAAAATAGCACATCTGGCAACACTGGTCACATGCGACAAAACGCTATTAGCGTAACTTCAACTGAAAATTCGTCTTTGAAAATTCGTTGCCATGATATTGTTACGCAATAAAGACCAACAGTGGAATAATTTGCTCGTAAGTTTCGCAACCTGCTCTGTTGGCAAAGGAATGGACATAAGTGAATTGCAAGATGATCATCACGGTATGACACTAGAACAGTGAACCTGGCTCTTGTTCAGTGTGAGTGTCATATCGGTAAATAAACTGTAATTGCAAGAATTAAATCTTATCAATTGGAATTAAGCTGCTGACTTCAGAAAATTTTTGGTTCTTAATTTCCAGAGGGGAGCTAATGTCCCTTGCGGACGCCCATACCTTCAACTTAGGTGCAGGTACTTATTGCGTCCTGCAAACAATTTTCAAAGTTCATATTTTACAAACTGCTTTGGGATGAGAAACATTGAAGGTGCAAAGTATAACACCAACCAATCTGAAAAATTTCTATGGTTAAGGTTATATTATGTTCGGCTGAAGAATGATCGTCTGGTGCTGTATTTGAGTCTGGGTTTTATTTAAGACGATATATCGTCTTTTGAGGTCCTTTAAGGGTTAAACAAATGTGCATGAGCTAAATGAGATGTTGGTGCAAAACAATCTAGCATAGTCTTTGAAAGAAACATGTGATCTATGCAAACTTATCGTTACCAACTTCCTTGTTCTTTACTTTGGATTTTTTTGGGCACTGTCATGAATTTCACGAAGAGAATTATTAATAAAATTAGCAATGTGACAAAACGAAGTCACGTGGAACTTTAATAAATATTTACTTTAAACATATAAACATGAACTACAGTATAATCTACTGTTGTAAATTTCTTACTGCGATTGGACCGACATGCAAGGCTGCTAGATTTAAGACGAATTTAAGACGTCAAGGCACAGTCTCTATAGAGATTGTGTTTTTCCTAAAAGCGAAGCTATTGATCACTATTTGAAAATATGCAAGCTTCACCACGATAAACATGCAGTTAATTGTCCGTATTCCAGCGAACCGCAGCGAAGCAGAAACGTCTTATTCGGTGTTTATTTCAAGTCCAAAAGAGAAACAAAAAGTGTACACGACGAAAAGCAACTGAAGGAAGTTAACAGGAACACAAAAGACCATCAGGTTGATGCGCAACTCAGGAGGCTTTTGTTTTATGCTATTCCTTTAACACAAAAATTAGGATCAGCTTAAACATATTTTGGAAGATGAGTTTCAAACAACCACGATGCATTATTTTGAAAATAACAAGGACGCTGAGGTCATAAATGACATCACGCTTCTCGTTCAAGTGGTTTTTACAAAACAGTAATTTCCGCAAATCTTGAAAGCAAGCTGCTTGACAAAGCCACTGAGTCCGACAAAACCCGTCATGGCAAAAATCGCGTTGTCGGCAATTCCAGCAATTTCGATCAATTCCTGATGATGTAGTCCATATCCAACTCCAATCGCAAAGATCTGTTAATTGCAATACAAGTTTTGTCATGATTTTTTTATGGTAAGGCGAAGCTTTGCTCAGTTTCAGTATTTTCATATGTATTTGGTATTCGCCAAAATCCGTCTGATTTATTCCAAGCTCGTATATCAACCTGCCCGACAAAAATAGATCGTTCGTCGCCACGCGCAAATGAGTCTTTCATTTCCCCCGAATGATCTAGTAATAGTTGATACGAAGGTTTCAAATTGTCCTTGAGATATTGTAATTCGAAAAAGTTAATTAGATGTAGGTTATCGCATGCAACAGCCAAATGTATATGGCGTTGTTTGCTGTTGCATTGCTCGATCAATGGCGTCACTGGCATTGGCGTCAGATACTTTCATTATTGCACTAAAAGCAATTATTTGGGACATACATTTTTTGCAAGTTGTTTGTTTCTCGAAGCTTGCGATCTGATTTGGTATTGAATTTGTGTGTTTCTGTAGTCTCTTGGACTTGCAGCATTTCACTCGTAAGCTTTGCTTGTAGGTTATTGGACACGATGCGTAGTGTTACATTAAATCGATTTCCTATTGAAATGTTTCCGATTGATGCAAACTCTTCATCTGTGTGTGGAGACTAACTACTTGAATAGCTCATATGTAGGCTTCAGTCAGTGTGCAAAAAAGACGATCGTGAAACTAGTACAGTGATTCTTAACCGCGGTGTTCAAGAAATTTCCTGGGGAGCGCGAGCTCTTACATGCTCTACATTATGGAAAGTTTTTGAACGAGAATGTGTCCCTTCCAAATGTTATGCCTCTGCTAATTTTACGCCCCTACATGTTATTTTGTTTACTTCCGACAGAGATGGAAATCCGGGTTAACTTCCTTTAAATTTTGCAGGCCGAATGCGAGCCTGCATACAAACATTCTGAACACAAAATTTGAGGAGTTGGAAGGTTTGAAAAAAAATAACAGAAAGCTGCATAACTTTACAACTCCTTTCAAAAATTAATTTCTAATCAGCAAATTGCCGCAACCCAAAAGTGCCGCCAGGGGCCCGCAGACCCCAGGGCCCCTTTCGCTACGCTACTGGGTTCGATATTCTGGAATCTTGTGCGAAAAGGCGATTATAACGTTTAACCAATACAATTAGTCGGAGTAATCTGTACTGACTCTGCGAATTAGTGTGCGGTTGCAAAGCTATGTAGAGTGAATAAAACAATAACATAATTTGTAGAAGTTCGCATAAGTCTGAAACAAGCAACTGCAACACTGCTTATCATGCTAGAGAGAGTGGGAACATGCATGCCTGCAAATACCAGCAAATCTCGCGCAATGTCGCGTAAAAGAAAACGTTTTCCACCTAATGCTGCAAAATAATATTGTACCAAATATTGGCCAAAAAGTGTCAAGTAATCAGTTACCTATAATTTTGGTTGTAGGGCTCTATACAACTTGCCATGGCGAGCGAGCGTTAGTAGTATTCAGGTTCAGTGCAACATTTCTACCTTTGAGGCCTTGTTGTGGAAAAAGATGTACCTCCTTCTTAACGATGCAGATAGTCTAAGAACGTATGGTTGCGCGCTTTGATGCAGTCAAATTGTTTATATTCGCCCTTATTCTTTAAACACCACAACCGCATTTTATTTTGCGACTGAATGCCCGGATATTACAGTGCTTTTTGGAGGGCGTGTGCATGCCACAATACTTTTATACTTTACCTGGTCTTGACCAGGGTGTTCGACTGTGTCCTACTCTGGATGTAGTGTTATACCAAGTGGTACGGGTTGGCGAACAATAGTGTTACGAAAGTGTCTGTAGCCCTGTGGTTCTTCCTCCAAACTCCAAACTCGCTATTAATTGTTCTGTTACGTATGTTTTTATCAGACTACGTGGTGGAGACTGTGTGAGTTTTCACTCTATGGACTTCGTGACTGTTACCTTAAAATAAAAAGATTTGAATAAATATACCAAGAAATACATTTGTCTTACAACTTATTCAAGAATAGGGAGGCCTGAACCAAATGAAAATTACCTCAGGGAGGCGTGGTTGAGGAAAGGTTAAGAACCACTGAACGAGAAGTAAAACGCAATCAGTTAAATATGGGCTAACGCTCCTGCTTTAACCGACGCTGGCTGATTTAACAAAGTTTTCAAGCTGATGCACGGAAGTTTAGATGCAAAAAACTGAAACGTTTTTACTTATCCTTCATAGTTAGGCCTACCTAAAGTGATAAGCTTGTTTGCTGCATATTTTCACTTACTGTTGCACCACTTCGCCTTAAATTAAATGACACCTCTCTGACATCATCCTGAGACATTCCATCTGTAACTAACACGACCACATTTCGTGCATCCGGTCGATCACCGCTGGCCTCTTTGAATATTGTTTGCAGGACGTGATTGAGTGCCATTCCAGTCCTTGTGCCTGAAATGTTGAAACAAATGAAAAGAGTGTCCGTCGGATTTCTAGTGTTTGGCCAATACTTATGCAATGATCTTATAAAGGTTTTGCTTTCAGCTTTGGCTGCAACACTTGTCTTATAAAAAAATTAACATTCAAGTTTTTCCCTCTACAAACAGTCGAAGATTTATTATCTTTATCTCCGAAGCACCTTTCCATTTCAAACAAACTTATTATGACCTCCGTCTCCGTGCAAAATATCGTTTCAATCAAATATCTCGCGTGAAAATTGGTTTTGACCGCAACTGTCCAGTTAGATTAAGATGCATTGAGCAGCACTGTGGGAAAAATTTTGGCGAGGCGGTTCTTTGAGTGCGGTGTTAATCGTGTTCACAAATCGTTTGTTTTGAAAGCTAGCGATCTGTAAGTTTCGTACATTTTACAGGGGGGAAGTGGAATAATTTTTTCTTGAAAATTTACTTCAATACAAAACCAAAGTTATCTAATCAATAGGTTTTTGTTTGTTAGTAGAACGTTTTAGTGAATAGTTTTTGAAGATGTTTTCTCACATAACAAAATTTATGTCTCACACTTTTGTTTATGTAATGGTAAATGGTGTAAGCACCACGTTCAATGTAAGTTATGATCACTTCATGTGTTTCCTAACGCTATCAAAACTTCTCGTCACCCCAAGACTAATGATGAACTGCTACTATAAAAACTCGTTAATATACGGAAACTTCAAACGAGTTGGTCCTTAGGTGTAGTGAAGGCAAATTTTTGGGCGTGCGAAGGATTTTTGCCCGAATTTCCTCAAACTTGCCCGAAAAGTTTTGTGCAGACAAAGTTTGCCTATAAATTTTCTCCCACAAAAATCATGAGAACATTTTTTGGTATGACCTCAAAAAAGTGCTTCGTGTGTTTTCTACAAATGTTGAGCGCCATTTTTTGAAATCAAAGACATTTAGACGCCATTTTTACCCAGACTTTCCGGAACTTTGCTCAGATTTTCAGAGATTTTGCTCGGATTTTCGACAAATCAAAACTTTTGAGAGTGCGCTTGTACCCCAGCCGCCTACACCACTGAGTTGCTCATTCGTTTTGAATAAGGCATCGTTAAATTGTTTTAGAAAATTTTTTTGCAGTCAAGTGAGTCACTGTCGTTGCTATGTGTTGAAACACATGTTGTAGCCCCTCAGTTTAAAATAGTTATTTTGCATTTTTCAGTGTTTGGGAACGGTTTTTGAACATGTATTTTTAAAATTGATAAGCCAGTAGTTTGTACAAGTTCGTGAATATTACCGATTATTATGTCTGAATGCTTCTCTCACCTGAAATATCACAGTAATCTCTACTTCAACACGGAAATTAAGTTTTCTTGAGAGTCCAACCACAGGAACTTGAGTCTTAAATATTTTGTCACTATAATGCATTGCAGCACCGTCAATGTCTTGTTTTTTCTTAATTGGCAAACAGACAAAATGCTAATGACATGGTACTCTAGCCTTTTCCTCACTATAAGCGCTTACCAGAACCGTCGTAGGGAATTCCATCGTATTTATTGAGTAGATCATCGATATTATAAAATTCATTGAGTAGGATTTGTGTTCTTGTGTCTATTCTGTTGCTGTACCTGAATGCCGAAAAACGAGTAGCGTTCGAACCGATGATATAGAATCTGCGAGATAAAGTTTTACTGGAAGCAGATTGAACAAGGTCAAACATTTGGTGCAATCCAAGTAACAAGTAGCGCTGACTCATACACACTACAGATTATAAACTTCAGAGGTTATGAATCAAAAATAGCAGAAGGTAGACTGTGGGTATGACACTGGGAGAAACTTCACATGAACGAAAATGTCCTAAATATCAGGGGATAAACCGGCTATGTCCAAATCAAATGGCTCACTGAGCCAAAAATTGTGTCAATATCTTAACCAGGGCCGCACATTAATGACATGTTAATGAGGGCCGCGGATTGAATGGCTTACTTTTGATCTTAGAAAAATAAATTTAGCTTAAACTAATAAACTGAAACGGTTCGAATCCTAACTGCAATTGTAACAGACATGATAAAGTGGTATTGAGAACTACCTGCATCAAAAACGTCAAATTCAGGATTATCAAGAATGCCATCTTGTGAAAACGTAGAAAACTTTTTCTACAGTGAAAACCTAAACTGGGCCGCACAAAACCTTCAACAGGCTGCGGGTTGGACATAGCTGGTATAACATTTGCTTGCACTGCAATTAATGGCTTGAACGTTTTTATACAATTTGCTACTTTCAAATGTGTTATTTTTGTTTGCCATAATTCTACACAAGGCCTGGACAAAGCATTGATGAGCTTAATGTTGCTAGGAAATTTTGTATCAATGCTTCTTTATCTAAAAGATGAAAAGGCCTAGATAGTATTACAGCCTAAATATTCAAGTGTGACGATTCTCTTCTTCCACCACTGCAGATAATTTTTGCAAGCGTTTGAATAAAGTTGTTTTCGAAAGATATGAGGAACGCGAATACGTTCGCTTCACAAACAGAAACAAGGGTAAGAAAGGGGAACATAACAAATACAGATCATTCTCGCGTATGAATGACGCCGGAGAGTCCTTTGTTATGGTGATACAATCACTCACGCAAAATCATGCTTAGCGGCTTACTCTAAATTGCATGGATTGCAAAAAGGTTTTTGCAGCCACAGATCTGCTACGGTGATTTTATCATTGCGTTAAATCGAGAAGTGCAGCGAGAACGACAATACCTAGTTTTTTGAAAGGTATAGATTGTACTCTTCTCAGCTGTTTCAAATTGTTGCAGGACGACATTGAAGCACACATGTCATTCGAAGATGCTTGTAAACTCATTTTGTGCTGCAGAGCTTCGTAAACCAGGTCTGTGCTCCTATAGTGCCTAGCCTTTTCACCTCTGCAGTTTTGCGCCGCGCATTTATTGATGATGGCAAAAATGACATCACTGATGGAGTTTTTCAGGGCATCCGTTAGGGTTGCCAACTTTTTCGCACTGCAACAAAAGCAGGAAAAGCCAGTATGTTTCACTCGTTGTAAAAGACTGGGTGAATAAAATAAGAATCTTTCATTTAACAAACTGGCAGTGAGGAGTTTCTTGTTGACTAAATTTAACCACTTCAGTCCCGGCGCGCAACCAGCGGAGAGAAACGCCTCCCACCGAAAATTTCAAAACACTTCATAGCAATTGTGACATTTGCAGAAACTTTCAAAGAATAAAGATGAAATTTTGTATTCTAATCATTTTAATGAAAAGTCTTATTTGAATTTTTCTTTGTCCTACTGCTTAATTATACATTACAAGATTTATCTTGAGATAGGTCAGCTGATCAAAAATTTTGTAAATGATTGGTATTTAGCCACAAATATCCTGGAATTGTCAAAACTTGGCAGATCATTTGAAATGTTGGTATTTATGAGGTATTTTTATCCTTTCGTTCGTGTACCAGTCTGACAATTTTCAGAAATGCAGTGTGTGTGTGTACGCTTTGATTTTGTTTCTTGCCTATCTTCTGAGGAGGAGAGTTTGCATACACACTCGAAATTTCAACACTAAACGCAACATTGTTATCACACCGGTACTGGAGCAAAGCTTGCAGCCAGTAGACTATGCCTGCTGACAGAAGCAGCATACAATGTTCACATTGTGTTATTAGGTTATTAGTTCTTGTTTATATCGTCCAGCGGCAAATGTGACGAGGCCCACCCACATCTGATTGCGAGCCTTGCCCAACCATTCGTAATAGAGTTAAAGTTGCATTTCCGCTGCATTCCTTTCAAGAGCGTTTCAGTTGGCAGGCGAAGTCTCGTATCTGCGATTGAAATAATAGCATCAGTGATTAAATCCTAACATTCATACCAGTCTCTTGTATCTGACAACTGCATCACTCGCAATGTCGTCGGAAGAAATTATCTCACAGCAAATACATTCAATTGAAGTTTCAAAAATGTAAACAATGGATTTGATGAATTTGCTGTAACAAGGCGAAAAGTTAGGCAGTTTTACTATTAGCTTATGCATCTGCCACACTAAAGCCATGACTGGACAAATTGAGTACGGAACAAGGTATTTGCATTTGGCTACTAATTTTTACTCTGTCCTGATCGATCTGTCTCCATCTTGACTAAAACTGAATAGTTCCCATTTTCGGAAATGTTGGGAAGAGAACTTTATCTGTGACCGTTTTCGAAAAAGTTGTACCACGGTTGAAAAAGCACGGTGACGTCATCACGATGACAAAAATTACCACCCCCGGAACGAAGAGCTGGTTGCGCCCCTGCTGCAGTCTGTGGGTAGTTTACTTCAATATGTGAACACAAAATAATTTAGACGGGTGACACTGAGAATGGGCAGCCACATATTGAAAATAGTCGTTGCTGAAGCTTTGCTTCCCAAATTCATGCAAAGATACCTGCATTAATGCCATTATATGCTGCAATAACAACTAGACTTTGATATATTATGGAATTTCTGTTAGGTCATCAATTGAAAGACCTTTGCCCAATTGTATGGAGCAATCGCTGGGTCTGCTTGAAAATGATATCAAGAAACTTTGAAATTACAAAAGTTACATTTTGTTAAAATGCAGTAACTGGATGTTCCTTCGTGATGTGAGGTTACTAACGCTTGCAGTATGGATTTGAAACTTGTTTTTTTGTCAGCACTAATTTTTACGTATTTCAAATCAATGTATTTCTCACATTCTTCAATACTAGAATTTCTTAGAGGGCATAAAATCTGGGTATTTTAAGGTGTTTTAGGGACCCGAATCGGGTTCCTAGGATTGAAAATCGGGTCGTTAGAATCAGAGAAAATTATCATCGGGTCCCTAAAATCAAAGAAAATCGGGTCCCTAGAATCAGAGAAATTGGGTCCCTACAGGTCCATACCGAGTACCTAACATTTTCCTTAAAAAAACCCTGATTCGATCAAACACTTGCCGCATCACCAGACTAAATAGCGATTTTCAGATGATGTTGAGACTTGCGTATTGCTCGTCGTGAATGCGCCCCAGGTGTCACAATTGGATCTAACGTCGTCGTAGCGACTAATAACATCTTCTTTGATGAAAAATATCAAAACATTTTTAAAAACACAGAATTGTGGGACATGAAACTCGTATCAAAACACTGTATTGATGTTTAAGTGAGGGATACAAAAAGTAATCGATTGGAAAAGCTACACATAAAACTTTTTCTAAAGATTTGCAAGCGAGATAAGCGAAGAAGCATAATTATACAAAGACTTTATTAAAAGGTGGAAAGGGACAACCATTTGCAATATTATCTGCTTTGTAAAATTTTTGCTCATATCTAGAGTGCTGGTCACCTCTATGAGAGATTCATTCGCATACTGTACACACAAAGGTCAAACAGCAAAATTCCTCGTGCGATCATGGTTCTCTTCAACAGCAAACTTATCATGCAAAAAACTGAAAGCTTGTTTATCGTGTTATTGCGGGATAGTAACGTGAAGATTTTTACAACCATGCTCAAACGGATATGTGTGTGTATTTGCGATTTTTGTTTAAATTTGAAAAAACAGTCTGTATTATTTAAGGTAGTATCTAATGGTAGTTTCTCTTAACAGTTAAAAACAAAATCGAAAGCTTTCAACGCTTCTTACTGCAGTAAATCACGAACAAACCCAATCAGGAACTTCCAACCTTGGGAGCCGACTGATGGTGAGGAGTCCAACACGAAGACGACGTCCATCAGTGCGTATGGCGGACAAGGCCCTTCAAATATTTTTTTATGATAGTTATTTGCGCGCATGCATTTAACTTCACGAAGAACAAAAAATAAAAAATGCAACGACAAAAAGACACTATGCTTGGCCTCATACGTTATACCTACAAAGTTGAATGACTTTCCTGTTAGTGTTCACAATGTCAAGTCGAACGCAACTGTTTTGTACTTTTATTAAAAGTGCTTTTATTTTTTCTGTTTCTGCTAGCTTTATCGCAACCAGAAGTCGGAAAATATACGCAGGTCATGCAGACATTTGCCCAGAAGACCTCAAAGAGAGAAATCAACCAGACAAAGGTTGCCACATAGAACACAGACTGATCAGTGATCTTAGTGTTGATCCAGAGAGTCATGTCTTTCTTCGCCTTTGTGTATCATAGGACAATGGAGTAGTGATCATTGAACTGGAGGTTTGGTTAAATTCAACATCTTTGAACTTTTTGAACCCGTACATTCCTTATTGTAGCGAATCTAAATTTAACATAAACTATCTGAGTAAAATTTCAACACTGTGTAGTGAAATGATAGCCCAAATGTTTTCACAATGGAGGACCTTAATGCTTGTCCAAAACAACACTTTGGTCAATTGCAATTCCAATTTTGATCAGACCATGCCATGAGACCAGTGGTCTTCAACCTTGTTTGTAAAATCGCCCCCCTACAGACACTTTTCCTGAAAATCGCCCACCTTTGTATAATTTTTCTGAAAATAGCATTTTATTTTGAAAATAATTCAGAGCTAATGAAATATGAACAGGCAATCTAGTTAGCACAGAACAAAACAAATGCAAATGCATTTGCAAAATAAATGTTATTAATTTCCAAAAACAGCTCATTCCAACTAATGCGAACCTTGCGATGATGTTTTTAATGTCTCTAAATCTCCTGTTTAAATCTCATACGTCAAACTATCTGTACCTGTCATCAATAACTTACAATTTTTACCGTATTTCTTTTTCATACAATTATAATGAAAACCATACATCAAAGTTTTGTTCAAATCTAAAATTGACATCCCCAAAATCCCCAAATACACAGGTTCATTGAAAACAAGCTCTGGCTTTTTGATGTGAACAGCGACAAGATTTTCATCAAATATGTTCGTACGTTCGTAATTTGGTTTTGCAGCCAACCTTTTTGTCCTCTATTCATTTGTAACCAATCTTACATCAATTCGAATTCTGATATTTTCCATCGTATTTCCAAAAACTTAATTGTTCATTAATTTGAAAAGATCTTTGTCAAAATCAGTAGCACCTTCTTTCACCCGAAGTTCTGTGTTCTTGTCGATATAAGATTTCATCCATGCTTTTTCAGGAAAACTAATTCCGCTGTGAATCTTCTTGACTTTCATACCCAAATCTAAATACTGCTTCAAATTTTCATGATGAATTACGTATCTTGTTTTATTGTTTAAATTTAGAATCAGCTTGTCAACTTTGTTTTTTGTCTTCAATCGTTCTGGCGCGAGCGGAAAATCGTTATGTAAATCGTGAAGTGCTTTTGGATATTCCAAATCGACTTCAAGAATGCATCCTTTTCCTTCTTGGTCAGAAAAGCGCTCCCAGTTTTCAAGTTCTTTTTCATTCATCCACTTGAAATTTCGCACAGGTAGCGGTTTTGACATTCCCTGGCCATACAAGTTGTTTGCATCCAGATACTGTATATATATTGATTCTTCATCTGGATTGTATTTTGAACCCATGTATTTATTATTTGCGTTGGAATATCTTGTTGGAATCATGCTTACACCTCCTCTAATTCCAGCCTCAATCATCAAAAGCATATTTATATCAGTTAAAAGTTCAAGTTTTATTTTGCTTTCTTTCAAACAAGCGTCCCAAGCCAATCCAGGAGAGGTAAAATACCAACAATGGTCAAGTTCATAATTTTTCATGCATACATCTCTAAAATTTTAAAACACATCACACAATAACAAAACATCTGTTTTCAAATACATGTCGTGATAATCTCTCATAGTTTTCATATCAAAATGCTTCCAAACTTTTTTAACTTGTTCGTATCGAAGACAAACAGTGGGTACAGTTCCTTAAAATTTGCCGGCGTGATGTTCGGATTACTAATCAACTCTTCAAGCCCGTAAAATTTTGTTGTAAACGCCGCGGCGTCACCATAAACCCTTGAAAATTTTTGTTGCGTAAAAGTGTTGTTGTCATAATCGATTTCGGGGTACCTTCTGGAGTTTAGCGTCACAAACATGTTTGTTAAATTGCAGTGGTCAAAAATTGAGGGGTTGTGTTCTTGGTTTCCTGATTTATCTGTCTGAAAAGCTTGAATTATCCAGCGTGGTTTCTCAGGGGCTGACTTCACCGACAATCGCCAGGTAAAACTTCTCGTTTGTGGAACTGGTATACTGTCGCACTGAATCATTCAATAACCAACTGAAATAGATGATTTGCTCTCAATCAATTTATATATAGAGAGTTTTTGTTCACGTGCCGGTAAATCATAAGGCACGTACCAACTGAGTTCTGTTAAAACGCACTTTCCAGCGTCAGCTTGATTGTCTCTGAGAATCGCATCGTGATCAGTATCTCGCCACAACGTTAGTTGGTGTTTGAAGCCGTAAATTGCTTTGTCATAATCGTCACAGAATCCAAAGATGTGTTTCAAAGGTACACGAAATGAAAAAGTTCCATTCGGGTCCGGTTTTTGTACTGTATAATTTTTTCTTGCACCAAACCCTGTGTTATTTTGAAGATGCGTTGTGATTATGTGAATCTTTACACCACAACTGAATCAAGCCCTTGCTTTTTCGAAAATCGTTGGGGTATTCCAACAAATCGAGCATTGTTGTTGCTTGGCCGGGGTGAAACAGACTTTCAATTTCCATGCCACTAAGCTGATACTTTATGTTGCCGAAAAAATACATCATAGTATTGTTTTTCAGCGCGATGACATCCACGTTTGTGTATTCAGGGTCGTCGTTTTACACCAGTTTGCCGTCAAAAATAAGATAAGACTCAGCTGGGTGTGTGAACAAGTCCTGAGTTTCACTTGAAAATCGAATCTCACCGGGATGCATATTTACAAAATGTAACCTTATTCGCTGAATAAGAGGTTTTCAGCCAATCACAGTGCGGATAACGTTCCAGATCATTGATGAAGCCTGTCTAGCCACGCCCACCTAGAAACGAGTTACTTGTGTGAAGCAGCAGCGGCCATTTGAGAAGGGCTTTTACCGTGCGGGTGACTTGTATGCAGCTGGATTGGTGCATCATACCCAGTACCACCGAATTTTACCCACTGGGCGGCACTTAAACTTTGCACTGCACTTGAAAACTTTTATGAATTTCTGGTTAAACCTGGAAACCTTTGTACGTGTGCTAGTCCTGAAGTCACGCATTCCTTCAAACAGACACCGACACTTTGACATTACATATTTAGTGATGCAACAAAGAGCATTGTCTGTCTGCTACTACAATTAAAATTAGGCATCACTGATTCCCAGTGATGTCACTGGCCTTACACGCATCACCTTCGAAAAAGCGTGTTTTCACTGTATTCGAATGTAGCCTACTATACATATACAAGCTCAAATTTAGCAGACGCTAACAAGGCAGGCGTTTTCAAGCATACATTGGCATGCAAAGGCGTGGAATATACTGCAGGCGAGCACTGAGAAAAAGTACATCATGCCTGGGTTTTTCTTTAGGTCATATAGACCAAAATTACTTTGAAATGACCAAAAAAAATTCACTCATATAGGCTAATGAACATTGTTACAGCGAGTTTTAATACAACTATGAGACAATGACCGAGATGTCTCATGACCAAAATGTCTCAGCAAAAAATGACCGAAATGTCTCAGAAAAAAAGCAGAGCCTCTGAGCAGTAGTGTATTTAGAAGTTTGAACCAAGTGGCAAACTTAGCAAAATGCTACTAAAACACACGGCCATATTCTCAATTTTAGTGGTTATGGCGGTGTGTTTTAGCATTTTGTTGGTTCAGCGCTATGTTTGATGCGAGATTTCTTTTTCGCTTTCGTCCAGCTTTTATGCAGCTTGGCTGTCTGCCGTTACGTAGCTACTGGTGCACATCCTCTGGGTTGATGTGCTCTTCTTCTGGAAAACGCTGTTGGCTGGCACCTAATCTCACGTCCGAAGTTCTTGTACACTGCGGACGTTTTTCCAAAGGCATGCAATGTAGATTAAATTTGGGCGCCTGCGTGCATAGCAGAAAGGGTGAAAGTTGCCTTTTGCAGTGCTTCCATTGTTTCCCGTGAATGCAGCATTGGCTCCATTTTTGCCTTTGGCGTTGAGCAGAAGTTTTCCAGCTGTTGGTTGTTTTCCTGATAATAATCTGGGACTTCATTTTGTGTATTATTGTCATTTCTGTCTTCATTTCCAGTCTCATGTTCTCTTGCAGGCCCACTGACGGATGCTTCATCCGTATTATCGCAAAGTAAAGAGGTTGAGCACGTGAAATCATTGCTTGTGTTGTCAATGGGGCTGTTTGCATTGGCAAAGAAGCTTAAGGATGGAGCTTTTTCAAGCCCAACTGCAAAGATCGCGTATCTTCTTTCCTCGGGCGAGCCTTGGTACAACAGGTCACTCTGTATGTGATTATGGATTAAAACACTTTTCAAGTGTTTTCACATATTGCCTGTTGCACTTGAGTGGCAAGAGCAAGTACCACGTTCTGTGTTGACGCTATGAACGACGTCAATACTGGACTCGCTTTGAACTGCAAACTCACTGTCTGCAGCTTTAGTTATGAATGATTCTCCCAAGGGTGGAGGTTCAAAAGACACGCATCTCCGTCGGTTGAGCACCACATTTGAAATCCAATGAACAAGCCCACTGCGTTACCTCAACTAGTGGCGTAAATAGAGCTTTTAGCCAGGGATTGGAAGCATAGCTGATTGGGGCCCATTAGCCACCGTAGGGAGACCACTTGCCAACAATCATAAAAAAGTTGAGAAATGATAGTGAATCCTGAAAAATTTGACATTGAAATGACTGAGCCCAGCGGCATCACTGGGAATGCGTGATGCTTAGTTTAAATTGTAGTAGCAGTCTGGAAACACAAGTATTGCTCTGCAATATTTGCCCTTTCAAACTGCTTCTACAATTTATTCATGAGACATCTTACGCTCGAGGGCTGAAGCAAATGCAGCTTGCTACCGAATATCCCTGCACAATCAAACGGTCAGAATTTTAGTGCGGCCCCTTTCTTGAAGACAGACAATGCTCTTTGTTGCATCACTAAATATGTAATGTCAAAGTGTGGGTGTCCCTTTGAAGGAATTTGTGACTTCAGGACTAGCACACATACCAAGATATAAAAGTTTTCAAGTGCAGTACAAAGTTTAAGTGCCGCCCAGTGGGTAAAATTCGGTGGTACTGGGTATGATGTACCAATCCAGCTGCATACAAGTCACCCGCACAGTAAAAGCCCTTCTCAAATGGCCGCTGCTGCTTCACACAAGTAACTCGTTGCTAGGTGGGCGTGACTAGACAGGCTTCATCAATGATCTGGAACGTTATCCGCACTGTGATTGGCTGAAAACCTCTTATTCAGCGAATAAGGTTACATTTTGTAAATATGCCACCGGGAATATTCAAATTAGTGCCAACGATTGGTTCATAAGAGTGAAATTTATAAGACCCCAAAACTTCATCTGTTGTTATATGGAATTTTTTATTGTTTGTTCAAGCGCCTAACAAAGTCTTAAATTTTGATCGCACGTTGTCCAGATTAAGCTATGAAATTGTTTAAATTTGTCAGTGAAGTTGGTGTCGCCTGAGCCACCGACTTGGTACTTTCGTTTGTATCCACGTTTTATAATAAGCATCTCTATTTATTTAGTGTTAGCGTTAAGTTTGTGTAAGCATCTTTGGAGATGACTTTTTGTCTCAACATCTCGTCACAAATGCTGACGATTTCGTTTCGAACACCGGTGTTTCCAGCAGATTTTGAAGCAAACGAAAGTTCCGACTATGTAATAAGAGCTTTCGCATCATTTGGTAAAAATTTGGTACCTTTACCCCTTTTCTGTTGACGCTTCGTTCGCTGCTATGGGTTTTTCACATGTTTCTCCCAAATCGGTCTTATTATATTTTTCCATTTATTGCTTCTGCTCGTTACTGGTTTTTGAGGGTTGTTCAGGTTTCTCATTGCCTCAGAATTAACCATAATTTCTTCGTACTTTTTTTTATGTTCTTCTGTTGATTCTGGATTTTTCAGGACAATTAAATCCCAAAAGACCCTGTGTTGCACTATACCTTTTAGCGTCAATGATTAAATCGTTTACATCAATGATTAAATCGTTTACATCGTTTACATCAATGTCAACTTTTGATTTACCAAGATAAAACTGTCCGTCTTTATTTTTGAGTCCGAAAGTTTTGTCACCATCTCTTCCATACGAACCAAGCAGATATTGTTCTGCGATTGTTCGGATATCGATTGGTGGAGGGGGTTTAGGAAGTGCTTCAGGTTGCCCTTCGGCTCCCCAAGGAAGTGTCGGTATGTTTTCAATTGCTGTTTGAAGTGGCATAGATGTAGAAACAATATCTTCAGATGACTTTTTCTGTTGTTCAGTAACAGGTTTGAATATTTTTTCAAAATCTTGGTAAAGCGATTGTTCACCAATGCGTTCTGCACGAAAATCGTTTTGAAGCTTGTTTTTGGTTTTGAGAAATTCAGCGACAAGTTTGTCGCGTTGTGATGGGTCTTTGATTTTTAGAAATGACATTTATTGTATGTCAAAATTTTCGATAGGGTCTAAACACATTCTTGGATAGGGTGCAAAGTTGTTTACTCATTTCACGATTTATAATTTAATTCAGTCTTTGTTGTCAACCCAAGAGTTGAAAGTTTCTGGATATCCAACCCATTTCACCAAACTTTGTGCTTTACCTTTCTTCACAACCTTTTCGATTTTAAACACTTCTTGGGTTGAACTGTGTAATTCTTGTTCGTAAAACGTACCCTGTATCTCTTCACCGTTGTAGTCGGTTATTTTGTAAACACCTGGGTTGGTTCTTTGAATCTTTGAAATAGTGAACACTTCTTCTGTCCAAGTTGGAGTGTAAGATTTTTCAAAGAGACCTTTCTTCTTATGGATTCGAACTTTTTCACCAATTTTAAATTTTGCAGGCGGTCACTTTTCACGTTTCACTGGATAGAGATTTCTGCAAACTGTCAGTTCGTTTTCTTTCTTACTTGCTTCAACTGGTGTCATTTTAATGCTACTATGCCTGGTGTTGTTATACTTTTGAACAAAACTGTCCAGGACGTCAATATATTTCTGAGTGTCGTTTGCTGTAAAATATTTATACATTCGCTCTTTCATTGTACGGTTCCAGCGTTCGGCCACTGAAGATGTTTCTTCATTTTCTGTGCTATAAAGTTCAACACCCAGCTCTTTCACATTTTTATTATAAAATTCACGACAGTCGTCTGTCCAAAGCTTCTGTTGTTTTCTGTGTGACGTTTTGAAAATCTCTTTGAACGCATCTGTTACAGATTTACCAGTTTTGTTTTTCTGCGGAAGCATCCAACCGTATTTTGAAAATACGTCAATCACTGTCAGAATATACCTGGCACCACAGTTGAATTTTGAAAATCGTTGCATTTCAACGAGGTCTGCAGCCCAAATTTCGTCGATTCCAGAAACAAAACTCGTCGCTTTGGAAATTTTTAGACAATGGGTTTGCGTAGTTCGTCAGCGAGTGGATCATTCCACATTACTCTTCCGCTGTCGTTGTTTTTGTTCCCGTTCCAAAGCGCTTCTTTGTCCCAATAATTTTAGACACGACCCCTCATTCCATTCTTTCTCTGAGTGCGGGGTTGTAAATTCCGTCAAGCTCCGTCAGCATATTTTTATCACAAACTTCGTTGCGTGTTTTAGTGTCTTTATTTTTCACATAACAAATGTCACGGTAATATGCTGCTCTATCAACTCTGTTAATTGGTTTACTCCATGATTTTGGGGCCATATCAGGGTTCAATCTTTTGTTCAATTTGGTGCCTGGTTCTGTGAAATTATGACCTGGTAAATGCATCTCAAATGGAAGACTGTTGATTGCGCTATTCAAAAAACTACCACCTTTAGTGTGAGCGGCTGCTTTGACACTGATGCTCATGAACTTTGAATTTTTTGTACCACAAAGAACACAAATACCTTGAAGCATTTGACGATTGTTTTGGTCGTTTTTTGTTTCACATCTTTAGTTTCCGTAAAACTTTTACATTCAACACAGTATATTGTATTCATTTATTAAATGGAAATAAAAAACTTTTCGTGGAATGCAAACACAAACAAAAATAATCACTCTCTTTTGCCAAAAGGTATACGAATGGTGATGATTGGAAAATCAGGCTGTGGAAAAGTAACCTTATGAGAAATTTATTGCTACAAAAAATTGGTTGTATTTTGCACGGTTGCATGTTTTTGGAAAAAGATTGTTTCAACCAGAGTATAATATTTTGAGGAAAGGCTTTGAAGAACAGATCCCTAAAGGTGTGATAGTGTCATTGTTTGAAAATCGCGATGAAATACAGCGAGAGGGAATTCCCCAAAATTGTTGATTGAAGAGTTGTCTGAAACGAATGGAAACATACGAAGCAGACAACCGACTGAGTATAATTTTTACGAATCAGCAGACGATCTTCCAGATCCAAAAAAAATCTCCCCAGAGCATAAAAATCTTATGATATTTGACGACCTTTTGTCACAAAAACAAAACAAATGTGAAGCATATTACATCGTGGAAGGCATTCAAATTGTGATTGTTTGTATTTTGTCACAAAAATACTTCAAACTACCCTGTCAACCAATCAGAGAAAACTCAAATTTTCTTTGTTTGTTTCCCCAAGACCAGAAAAATATTGACCATATTTACAACGATATGTGTCTCAAGATATGAGCAAAGAGCAGTCCAAACAGTTGTGCAAAACAGCGAGGTCAAAACCTCATAACTTTGTGGTGATTAATTTGACAAGCAATAAAGATGCGGGGAAATATAGAAGTTCGTTTGATGAATTTTTTGTAATAGAATAAAAGCAAAGCATGGGTAACACAGAGTCACTTGAAAAAATAGTTCAAAACACTGAACCGAAAACTTCAACTCAAATTTTTGTTTCAGACAATAATACAAAATTAAAAGCGACTTTTCACCTGCAATTCAATTAGATGAAAAACGGAAGTATGAAATGGCTTTGGTCAATCTTGAGACCTATTATTCATTTCCGAATTTGTCTAATGAAAACAATCTTTTCAGATTTAGTCCTGGTTTTGTAGAAGTCGGGAGTGATGACTATCATCGCGATAAAGACAGTGGTTTGAAATACGCATTCCTGAAGGCTCTTATGATTCGATTGATATCTCAGAAACAATTAAAAACGCAATAAAACGAAACGAGCATGACGACGAGGCTGTGAAGATATCAGCAAACACAAAAACTCTCAAAAATGTCCTGGAAATAAAAGATGGCTATCAAATTGACATTAGACAAAACAATTCAACTTCCTCTATTCTCGGATTTCAAAATAGAGTGTATGATGAAGGTTTTCACGAGTCAGAAAATGTCAATATTTTGAGCATCAATTCAAATCTTGTGAATGTAAACGTAATTTCTGGCAGTTATGTGAACGGGAGAACACAAAACACAATTTTTTTATTTTTTCCGAATGTGCCCCCTGGGTACAAAATCGTAATAATTATTTTGGATACAATCAGCAAAATGGAAACAATTGCAGACCAAAACGGTAAACAACGTAATCTTAGAGGTGAAAACCTTACAATCAGATTACATCTCAGACAGATTTAATCGCATGTAATAAACATGAGTCAAACAAAATACACTAATGTTCAAGTTTACATTTCAGAAAATCAGAAGCTCAACTTGAAACGTGCTATGGAAAATGGAGATCCTATTAGCATTCGTCTCAGTTACGAGAACCTTTGTTGTGGCGATATTTTAGCCTTGACAAATTCTCAAATTTCTCTCATGAAAAAATCTTATGAGAATCAAAGAGGCTTAACAATCAAAATGTCGAAAAACAACTTCAATACAACATAAAATCAGGTGGATTTCTCGGTGGTTTAAAGTGAATAGCCTCCAAAGTTCTACCTGTTTTCCCGTCAAAACGCTTATTTCTGAACTTATTTGTGGAATTGGACAAGCAACAGGAAATATTGTTACAAATAAAATCGCAGGTAACGGCTTGTATTTGAAAAAAAGGTTCGGGTTGTATTGCAATGGCTTGTATTTGAAATAAGGGTCGGGTCGTAAACAAATAAAATCGCAGGTAACGGCTTGTATTTGAAAAAGGGTCGGGTCGTATTGCATAAGTTGAAGCTGACGGCCAGGGGCTGTATTTAAAGCTGTGCAAAGGCTCTGGATTTGATAGAGTTGGACGTGGTTTGTATTTGAAACAAGGGGGTCAAATATTTGAAGGTTCTGGTCTTCTTCTCGGACCGAACACTCCTCTCCAATGTATACCAGTTCTCGGCTGGTTGTTGTAAATAATTATTTATATACAAAATAAAACATATGTAAAATTCATATAACTAATCAGAAGCAAATGAAAAAACTGAACAACAAAAGGTCACACAGGACATCAACCAACACAGAGATCAAAAAATTAATCAGGATGTAGTATTCAAAGAACAAAATGAGGATGTGAACAATTTAGCAGTTAACCAACACATTTTTCAATAAATCAACCAGCATCTTGAGCAACGTATAAATCAAAACGTAAAGTGAGACTAGGTGCATTGATTTTTGTTTTTTATTAAATAAGAATGAAAAACGCTCATTTATACAGATTTCGCCAAATCAATTCATTTAAACAAGAACTCCATGAGGAGAAAATCAAACATATAAGAATAATAAACAATATCACAGCGTGATAGATAAATTTTTGTGATGCATGTTTGTTTATTGTTCAGTTTTGTGTGCTTTTGTTAAATGTTGGATTTTTATCCAATTTTCGCGACGTAATAGGTAAAATTTCTGGGATGATTTACATGGTTTAATTTTATGGTTTGGGACGTTGACAATTTTCTTAAAAATTATTGAAAAGCAGTTTTTGAAAAAAGTTAGGTAACATGAGAAGCAAATAACGTTGGTTGAGAAACAATCAAACGCAATCAAAAATTTGACTTCAAAAGCGTTATCTGTCAACGAAATACGTGAATCTGAGTTTGAACATATTTTTTCTTGAGATAACAAAGTGGGGCAAAAAGAAAGACGAAACGCAGGATTTAGAGTCTGATAAGGTGTTTCCGAGAGCGGGAAAGAAATCAGAAAGTTATGTTTAGAATACTGTAAATGGAACAAGCCTAAAACATACGAGTTGAAATTGTAGTTTTAAAAAATAAACCTCTGTCTAATTTTGAGCTCATGGAGGCTGTAAAAAAATTGAAACTAAGAAACTTCAGAGGTGTTTTTTTGAGAGACACTCTGCCAAAGACACCGAGAAAATCTGAATGTGCTATAATGAACTTAGGTGACAGCTCAGGCAGTGGTACGCATTGGGTTTGTTATTTTAAACGTGGAAACGACAAATGGTAATTGGATAGCTTCGGTTTACCTCCACCAACTGAACTGAACGATTATCTGCAAGTTGATCTGTTTCATCCAACTGAACAGATTCAACCAAAAGAACAAGTTTTTTGTGGGCATTTATGTCTTTTTGTTTTAAAGCAAATGCAAAACGGTAAACATCTTCAAGAAATGATGAACAGTTTTTGGTGGTATAATAAAGACGCCTGTCGATAAATTTGCTCAAACACCAACAACAACAAGTCAAAATGTAACCAATGTGAGCGGAGTTTCGCTCGGGTACGTAAACAACAACTTTTTACGAAAAGGCCAAGCAATTGATATGAATCAAAAAAACATTTCGAATCTAAGCCCAGCACAAGGTCCAGCCGATGCAGTGAGGAGGAAATGTGTGAATGAAAAATTTATTCGTGAAGATACTCTGATTGATATGAACCAAAATCTATTAAAAACGTTTCACCTCCTGTAGACGGGGGTGATGCAGCAAATAAATCTTACGTAGATTCAAAAAGTGTTGGTGGAAGTGATTTACATATGAATGGACATTTAATAAAAAACGTGAAATGGGCAGAAGAAGCAAATGACGCAGCAAATCGCGGATTCGTGTTTTCTGTAGCAAACACGAAATTGCCGCTTGAAGGGGGAACAATGCAGGGCGGAACTGGAATGGCTGGAAACAGAATCTTACATTTAGGCGAACCTTTGTTGGACAACGATGCAATCTGCCTTAATTCTGGAAACGAGTACTATCTGAGACGTGATGGTAGTAATTAAATGCGAAATGATTTGTCTTTGGGTGGTTTTAGAGCACGTGAGATGCGAACCCAAAAATCGAACAAGACGGTGTGAATTTGAGAACACTTCAGGCTTCGGAAATGCGTGTTTTAGAACAAGCAAACGCTGCTGCTAATACCGCAGTAAGCGAAGCAATAAGAAACCATGCAAACATTTTGAATCGAGAAATCAGAACCAACAGTTTGGATTTATCGCCAGATGGTTCTACAGAAAAAAATATAAATATGAACAGTCATAGAATTATTGGATTGAAAGATGCTGACCCCGAAACTGAAAGCGAAGCTGCCAATCTTCGAACGTTGAACAGGAAAATTCAAAGCCAAACTGAAATTAACAATCAGCTAGAATCATTAAAATATCTATGGCTTGACGGTGAAAATCAAATGGTTTCGAACTTTCAAATGAACGGTCACAAAATTATTGAAATGGCTGACTCAACCGCAGCAACTGATGGCGTGAATTTGAGAAATTTGGACGCTACATTTCAATCGTTGGCGTCTGAAAATTATGCAAATGGATTAATACTTACAACGAATGAAAATATTTTTTTAGAGTAATGCTTTTGGGTGGAACTTCTCTGCCAGAAAATCATCAAAATTATAGTGGAAAAAAATAATGAAGCTTGGACAACCGCCTGACCACGATGATGCCGTTACAAAACGATTCGTTGACAATATTCTAAGGAAGAGAACCTTCCACGTAAATCCAGAGGGGGCTCAAGAAAATTTAAAAATTAATAACCATAAAACTTCCGGACTTGCGAATCCAACAGAGAACAATGACAGCGTCCATAAATTATATGTTGACGAAAGAATCAGCCATTTACAAGAATTGGAAAGATTACAGGTTCGAGTCACAAGGCTTGAGAGAATTGCTGCTCCCGACACGGCACAGCCGGACGAAAATAATAGTAACTCTGAAACCTACATTTTTCATCGGGAATGAGACGAATTTCGAAGAGAGCTTTCAGAAGCTGTTAAAACGTTTGTCAGGTCCGGGAATGTTAGAGTTTGTAGATACTTGGTTCGGTGAGGATTGAAATGATAAATGAAATGATAAAATGTTTATTGTAGGCTGAAATGGCAAATGAAATGATAAAATGATGGGATGATAAATGAAATGATAGTAGATAGATTTGAGGGTTCAGTAGATGAGAACAACCGCGTTCTAGCTTATTTTCTGGTTGTTATCTTTGAGGTACACAGAGGGGGTAAATTACATTTGTTGTTAGGTAGTTTTTGAAAACGTATGTTGGGGAGTTTGGCGGGTGTCTGAAAGTACATTTTCCCATGCATTTGGGGGTGTTTTGGGGGGGGGAAGAAAAGGGATCTGAAAGTACATTTTCGATGAATTTACCCCATCTGTGTACCTCAAAGATAACAATCAGAAAATAGTTAGAACCGGTTGTTTATATTTACTCACAAAACCTGGCTACAGGCTTGGTGGAAACCAGATAGCGAAACGCTGTTGTGCGCTTGAGATCCAAGATATACTAAAAATATCGCTGTGATGATACCGATAAAGTTGCGACAAGGGATATAGGCCTAGAGACTAGTAACAGGAGTGTAGAATTCAATGATGCAATGATTATGATCATGCTATGTATAGAAATTCGGCAAAGAGTTTGTGAGGAAAAAAATTTGGGTGGGCAGTGCCCCCGAATGCTCTCCGTCGCAACGGACCCGAATGTGCTGCAGCGTTTGATTATATTCAAAGTATAAAGAGTGACGTGACTGAAAATTTGATCCAGGTCGGGAACTTAGCTAAAAGGGGCCCACTGGCCACAGCAGGGGGCCTACTAGCCAACACTCAGAAAAGAACTTGAGACATGATGGTGAACCGGATGTGGATTGCTATATTAAAACCATAAATCACCGGAAAATACTACGAAAACCCAAAAAACAACCTACTGAAAATCTAAAGAATTCTGGAACTGGAATACAGTAGAATTTCCCTATAACGACTTTGGCTATAACGTCATTTCGCCTATAACGACCCTTTTTCTCCGTTCGCTTGAAGTGACGTTATAGGGCAATTCTACTGTATGAGCCAAATGGTGGCCATTTTTTTCGTTTAAACTTGCCAGGGGATCGATTCGCCCCGTCACTGAATATAAATCAAAACCAGCCAGAAATATTCATCTATCTAAAATAAACGGTATAATCTCTCTCAAACAAAAGAAGTCCAACTCCACGGCTGAAATGTTTGGCGTGCAATCTCACAAAAACAAGGTCACCGCAACCTAATCGTCCAGGATGGCCATGGTCGAACCTGTTTTCTGACTCAGCAATACGTTTCAGTTTTAAGAAACGTGCCCGCACAGCTGCTGATAGAATCTGGAAAGCCCAAAATAATTGCTCTTTGCTGTACTCCATCAAATTCACTGTCCACTGCAATTGCATCCATTGGTCATGTATGGATGTTGAATACTGGTATTGCCTATAAGTTTTGATTATGTAGCATGTATCAGCGGACTCCACTTGCAGTTCATAACGACAACGTACTGATGATATAACTTCAAATCCATAATTAGGAAAATGTGAATCATGCTCTAGCAACAAATCAACGTATTATAAAAAGCTTGACATCTTCAAAAATATTTTCTAACTGTAAAGACGTTGCCGTGATTTCTGTCCATTGTGCAGCCCGATCCTCTTTGGCATATTTTCAACACACAATAGCTGCAATTAACAACAATTCAACGTTGTATTGTCGTAGATGAATTTATTTCACTTCGTTCTTATACACGCGCTAGAGCTCCTTTTTGCTCTGACGTTGCTTTAGCTTGTGCGAACCCTGGGCATTAGTCCTGTGTAAACCGGTGTTTTTCAAACTTTTTGTACCGTGACCCAGGCCCGTAGCCATCGGGGGGCATTGCACCCCAAATTTCGTTGTGCTCAAAATAATTAATTTTAAACATATAACAAAAACAAAAATCTTGCTCCCCTAAAAATGTATTTTGCCCCTTTAAACATGAAAACCTGGATACGGGCCTGTGAGTAATCATTAACTTAGATGTGAACCTCCAAATAAGCACACTCATATGTTTTTGTTCGTGACACAAGCTTTCAGGTTTTTATTGTACGAATACGTTTTTTTGGTGTGCAGTCTGGGTTTATTTGAAATCATTGAATGGCAGCCCTGCATGTGACTGTTGAACACAGACAGCTTGACAGATAATGCAGCGAGGCAGTGACACTCCTAATAGCGGTAAGCCACGCTATCCTGTGTGAAAAGAAGCATGAGTAAATATGTAGTAGTGCTTCCACAAGTTTGAAAAATCCATTGTTAGTGTGAGACTGTGATCAATGTGCCCGAGTGAATAGCTTAATAAAACGACTCTTATGCAAGCTTCTTTTCACACAGTATAAGTATACGTGGCTTGTTAGAATATGTCTATACAGGCTTGTGGGAATACGTCTTTATCGTTTAGGTTTAGTTCGGGCTTCTTTGTGAGCACTAAGTGCAAAGTTATATTTGCTGTGCCAAGTTTTCTTAGTCATATGCTCAGTGTTTTAAGCATGCGTGGTGTTCTGACTTTAGTAATTTGTCCGAAAGTCTTGTGAACATAGTACTACCTCTCATCTCTTGAAACAGTTTTGCGAGAATGTCTAACTTGTTTTTTCACCGCTCGCACTGTTCTGGTCGTTGATTATTCTTACATTATGACATATTTGCAGAAAGTGCTGAAAAAATGGATATTAGACAATTTATGAAAAGAAAAAGCATTTCTGATAGCCTAAGGGCAGAAAGCATGTCAGACAGAATATTGAAAATTGAAGTTCAACCATCATAGACTAACGGGGTAGAAACAGTAAAGCGTTTTGTGAACCTCAAATATTACTAATATCAGAATGCGGGCGTCTGATATAGCATTTTTCACAAACATTTTGCAAATGTGCTGCCGGTAAAAATATAATGATAATTTTACTTCAAAAGAACCTATTTTAGCGAAAAAAGGCCAAGAATGAGTCAAAAGGCCAAACAAATTTTTTAAGGCCAGCCAACGTGAGATGATGTCAAAAAAGGCCAACTAAAATGTTTTAGGCCAACCAACTTGAAACGAAGCCGAATTTCTGGAATTTGACCTAAAAAAGGCCAGCCTGACAACCCTGATGTAAAGAGATAAGCGCTCTCATAGAAAATGCGTATCGAAAGAAACTGCTCGGTTGGGCATTATTGCCGGAGAAGAACGTCGGCACCACACCTTATCACTTTAGCAGCGATATCACAGTAAACCCTACTGCTTCGAGAATCAAAGAAACGTAGGATACATACGTTTTTATATGTAATAAGGAGCAGTAGGTACCTATACTTAAAATAACCAACATGCCTGTACTGAAATGCGAAGTTCAGGTGTGAGATTTAAACAAATTAGGCTACAAACAACGCAACCTATAAATATTTCACCTAATAAGCATTCCTGCATTGAAATGCGATGTTCGAAAGCTGTGGCATGTCGTCATTATGAAGTTTAGCAAACGTACCACAAAATAATGTACGATGGCTGGGAGATTTAAAACAACGTAGAGTGCAGCACGTACAGTAGCCAGATACACATTTCGCCTAAATAGAATTTCTGCATTGAAATGCAAAGTTCGCAATCTGTGGTTACTCGTTTTGAAGTTTAACTATGTTACCACAAAAATTGCACGACGGGCTGGAAATTTGAAACAACGCAGGCTGCAGAGGAAAAGCGTACATATACAGTGGCGTACGCAGAAATTTTCATGGCGGGGGGATTCATTCAGTGGCATTTGTTGACACAATATGCATATTCTTCTACACGCACTCTCCTTAATTTATGTGTCATTGCACTGAATATAAACTATCAGCGCTCCAGGTTAGGATATCGGGGAAAAATAAACTCAACGCTACGACACATCAGTTCATATCTGCAAAAATATCAGGCTGCGCTTTAAAACAGGGGAGTGAAACACACTCATCACTGCTTCAGACCTGCAAAATCAAGCTGCGCTAATGTCTTGTCGAATACGAGCAGTGGAGCATAGAAAGTGTGCGACTGGACTGGTTGACACACACCCCGGTTTGCAAGATTGAATCTTGCTAAACTGCACAAGAATTGAAAATGCGCATAAATTAGGCTACGCAAGTAAACTTTCGTTTTTTTTTGTTATGTATAGAAATCTAGCAAATTTCAGGTTTTCCTTTGTCCCTGCAGAGACGTTATCAAATACCTGAATGCTTCTATGTTAACAGCTGCTGCTTTTGAGCTCGTGCATCTGTTTTATCATGCTACAGAAATTGGTAATGTAGGCAATACGGTCAGTACTTGCGCTGCTCAGCCATAGCAGACAAAATAAAGACAATTGTTTCGGATAAAGTGAACTATTGCGGAACACAATCTTCAACATGCGTAGTGGACGAAAGGTCTGTAAAAAGTAGTGAGATGGTTTGTGGATGCAGACGATAATCCAGATTCCCACCAAAACATAATTATTAGTTTTTGGCCCATTTACAATGTTCCTTGAAATTTGCATGCAAGTTCATTCCGTGGTATTTGCTTTAAGTCTACAAATTAACAAGCCAAAAGTGTGCGTAAACATTTAATCTCCATTGCGCAGGTAATAAGGTTTTGTAAAATATCAAGCTCAAGAGGGGGGTTTACCCCAACCCCCTTGTGTACGCCCTTTTACGTATGTATAACTTAACTATTTAACCAGCATTCCTTCTCTACAATATGAAATTTGCAAGTTGTGGTATCTCATTGTTTTGAAGTTTGGTAAACTTATCATAAATTACTGTACGATTGGAGATTTGAATGAACGTAGGCTGCAATACTTACATATACTTAACCCAAGGGTGTGTAGGTGCGTGCCTAGAAATTTCAAGCCGTCAAATGAAAAGTTTGGAGAAGTTTCAAAAGTTTGTTTTTATTGTGGTTCCCAGCTTCTATTTTCCACCAAACACACCATTTGCTCGTAAAACGTTCCTGCAAAGGCGCTAGTGAAAAACTGCATGCTGTAAGTGCACAATATGCAGTATGTTGTGCGGGTCTCTGACTGCTTGGCATGACTGAGTTTTTACTTGTTGGCAAGGTAGTGGGAAATCATTGATGAAGACTTATGGCTCCACATACTTGTGATTGAAATCATCACAATAAATGTCATCACAAATACAATCTGGAATGGGAGCTTTTGTTGCTAAACCGTGGCTTTGGCATAATAACGAAGACTTTGAAATTGGATTGCTTCGAGTTTGAGCTTCAAGGCTTTAAAATGCATATCTCCGCCATATTCTCGCATTTACTTTTAAAACTGGGCAAAATCATATTTGCGATAACCATTTGAGGTTAAGGCTGACCTGACCCTGCAGACGCGGATAAGTTATGTTTCTAGCATGCCAGAGTTATCAGAAAAGAATTTTGCGATGGTCTTTTAATGAACTTTACAACATTAAGCTGGAAAACAACTGCTTGGTACGCCAGAAACAGCTGCAAAAACGTTATTTCTTGTTTTCACTTGCGGTTAGTGACTAGAAACGGTTAGGTACAAGTATGTTTTTCATTATCACCAAAGTTCACACAGAGTTTAACTTTCTGATGAAGGTCAGCCATGATAGGAATTCCCTAACACTTACACTAAACAACACAGCCTTATTTAATCACGGACATTTGGAAAACCATGCTGTTTTGATCAGGTTCGACTAAAATCTGAAGTAGGATTGGTTCGTTAATGCATTTCGTTGATTTGTACTGAAGCATTTCTTTGGCTTGCACCTCAAAGTGTAGTTTAACCTGAAAATTGTTGGTGCAACTTTTCCGAACTGGGCGGGGCAATTGCTCCTCAGGGGCCCCGCACAACCTTAATCCGCCCCTGCGCACAAGTATGACCAAGTGTTGGCGGTATTCACGTTACTGAGCAGAGTTTTTGCGGGAAATGTTTCACTTACGTTTACAGGCCGGTCGGTGGTTACTCCAAACGCCTTGTGCATCACCACTGTTGTTAAGGCATGTCCTCGTCGGGTTACCATCCGGGGCATAACCTTTCTTGCACGAAAGCCTAAGACGTAATTACAGACGAGACAATGGATAAACCGCAGTGCTAGTTGTAGCGTAAGTCACATTGCTCGTCAAGAAGAAAACAGCAGAAAAATACTTTTCAAACTTTGTTTCAAACATATTGACTTCGTCACCTGCAGACGCTCGTTAAAAAGTTCCCATCTGTGCAAAGTTCCTCTCCGTTGGAGGGTGCGCTTTGATCAGGAGGGCACGTAATCCGAACACATGTCGGGGCTGAATTGGTCCAGTTATTATTTGTTCCTATTAAGCATAACTGCAAGTTTTCGCAGAATATATAACAGTTTTATAAGAACTTGACTGAAAATAAAGCCTTTATGTCTTTGGTATATGTTGAAAAAGATAAAACACAAACCCAATTATAGATCATTATAAATGATAAAACGTGACCACAGCGAAATGGAAGTTTAATATATTTTGAAATTATTTTAACCAAGCGGTTCGTGAACAACACGATAAGTGGAGTTTCTTAGATATTTTTCTTCACGGGACACTTGCCTCGCATTGTATGTGGATAAAAACACAGTTTTTGTTCTCGATTAGTTGGCCATTTATATTAATTAAACATAACAGGTTTAGATTGCAATAAAAATAGAGATGATTCTGTAGATTTGGTTTCGACAGTTCCAGGCTTTGTTCATGAGCCGTCGGCGCGGAACTTGGAATGCTATATCAACATAGCTGAGTGAAACCCCAGCAGTTCAATCTATCTTATGTCGAAGCTATTCTCGGGAACGATATACACAAAAAGAGTAATAATCTCCTGTGAAAATGTAAAAAAACTTCTATAGTATTTTTTTCATTCGCTTATACATCAGAAAATTTTGAAGAAGAATCACAACTGTTATTGCAGCACTACTCTTGGACAAGGGTTCCGGTTACCACTCAAGAAATGTTCATGTCTTGAGTTTCAGTTTCGGAGGCTGGGGTCACCGGTTCAAAAGTATGTTTCTTTAATGAAACTGAACTTACCGCAGGTTGTAGCTGCGCTGCCCTGCAGAAAATATCTTGGCGCGCAAGTGAACCTGCAAACACTTCCGACGACGTTCGCTTCAGTGCAGTTCACTGCACCGTTTGCAGGTGCTGCTTGTTTTGGTAAACAAGTTTCCGCTACAAAAAAGCAAAAAAACACAATGAAACTACCATCAGTATTTGCATTTTACCTCAGATTGCATTTTACCTCAATTGTCCCGGGCACCTCACTCGAAAGGGGTCCTGGATGACAATTATTTGTTTTACATAAAGCACTCGTTTAAAGAGTTGTCGCGATTGAGAATTGATACAAAAATACAAATCTGCCAATGTTGCTTCAAGTAGCACATATTGATTTCTCTACAAGTCTGACTTGCTGCCAGTTTTGGTAATCACTGCTGAATATAAATACTTTCGGTTTTGTTCAAGGCAAATATATTTGAATTTTGTTTGTAAATTTTTCCTAATAATTGTTCTTCTGGCATGGGTACGATTATCTACTCGTGCATCACGCCTACTGCAGTAATGTCACGAAAACGATATTATTTGTGTGCTGTAGTTATTCCTTCTGTCTTTGCTGTTTAGCAGGGTTGCCAACCTGTCTTCGCCAAAAAATCCTTACCTTGTCCCCCAAAAGCCAGCTAGCGAGCGTAAGACATATACACATAAAACAAGTATATGTAGGGTGTCCCAGAAGTCGCGCACTATATAATTTGTTTTTTTATGTTTCAAGTCGTGCACCATCCAATAATTTGTTTTTTTTTGTTTCAGATTTAATTAGATATGGGTGAAAAACTAACAATACAAGAAAGGATTAAATTGGTTTTTAAGTTTTATGTGTATTTTCAAAAAAATCTGCATGGTGCGCGACTTCTAGGACACCCTGTACAGTGCCTAACGAGGTTAGATAGCTCCCGGGTCAAGAAGCAAGTTTGGCGCCCCATGTGCGAACCTGAGGTCTTTCGGAAGCAAATGCACTGTATGGAAGAAAGTACTTATGACATTGTTGAGACTTTTCAGCGCCCTCCGCAGTGATTCGACGCCCGGGGAATCGTTCCCCCCTTGCTTCCCCTTGTTCTGCTCCTACATGCATAACCGAACACAAAATAGACAATAAAACTCGTCAGAAACATCGGTATAACAGAATTCCAATCTTCAGAAGCATTTTGCTTCCGGTGATTACACTGACGCATATGTATGTTTTATTGAATACATCGAAAATTATCAGTGAAACTGCAAAATCTTTGCAATTTTCTTTGCGCCCTGCATGGTCATACACTCTCGTCTGAAGAAATTTGTAATGGATATGCAGCTCAGACAATGTGTTGCCAGAGCCAAGCTTTTTCGACAGAAAAAAAGATTTTGCTTAGCTTTTTTTATTTTCAAAAAAAGCCCAAGTGCCTTAAAAAATCCAGAATTTCAACATCTGGCTACAAATAAGACAAATTGGCAACCCGGCTTTTTTGTATCAATGATCCCTTGTACCAGTAAATTTCATGTGCCGTCTGGAGGTAGCCGCAGCCGAACTGCGACCGTTTGTTTCGTCATAAAGTGTAATGTATGGTGGAAGTGCACTTTTCTTCCGGCGGCTACTATCGTTGTGTTAGATAACAAACATACAGTGGCGTATCCATGCAAAGTGGCGTCCATGGCAATGTTTAAATGTGCGCCCCTTCATAATCATTTACACGAGATATAATTACAATTTTTGCGAAAGTTAAACCATGAAGAAGAAAAATGTTTTGAAACGGAAAATATATGTGTCTATTTTTGCTTTAAACTTTCCAGCAAATAAAATATAAATTATCCATAAAGACCACAACGTACTTCTATACTCATTTATTTTTATTATGAAGAATATCAAAACAAACAAAATAATAACCTTATCGTAGTTTATTGGCTACGTAGCGCTGCATGACAAAATTGTATATCTTACAAAAAAAATCAAACAACATATTGCAACTGTAAACGAAAATTTCTTTTATAATGGAACACATCAAAATTTGAACTGCACATTAAATTACTTAATGCAAGTCATGCATCACTTGTGTTTGAAAACACACAACGCCATCGGAACATAACTGTATTCAGACTTTTTCTGTTAAATTAGACAAAAATGATAATTGATACAACACTTTGCGTGCTTTTATGGAAGCAAAGTCGTCTATGATTTTAAACCTTTCGCTCTTTCGTCCCTTTCTATTCTCATCAAAGCCAGATCACACAACCTGCCCTGACTTATTGTTAGTCATTGAGGCGTGGACGTATAAAAGGATGCGTTTCAGTTTACCGAAAGATCTTTCGCAGCATGCAATACATACTGCCATCGTCAGCATTTATTTGCAAGCAATTCGAAGAATGTCAGGACTTCAAGACGCGATAATTTTAAGTTGCCGCCTCGAAACTAGCATTTTGCTATCTAGAATCTTCTCGCATAATTGCTTGCCATCTACATCTGAACAGTAGGGGAAGGTCGGGTTAGTTGACTCATTTTTTATTTTCTAGCTTGTAGCTCCGATGTTTTTCTTTCTGGAAAGTTTAATTTTATACAGTGTTAAGTTTAACCCTTTGGCTCGGCCCCTACTTTGTTTCAATGTGATAATACGTCGGCAATTGACATTTCCGGCGTTTTACAAAAATGTTCATGAGTTGAGTCAACAATATAATAGTTAAAGTCACAGCAGTGACTTAGACCATTATTGCTGAATGATGTGTGCAAGCTTGAATCATTGCAAAAAGATGGGAGCAGAACCAGGCAGGAGATTCCTCAAATAGCGTGCTGAAAAGCTAGAGCCTGTGATTGTTGAGTTGAGTCAATTAGCACTAAGGGATGAATAGTTGATTCACCCTCTTTGATAGTTCACTCATTTTGAATAAGTCATTGTAAAGAAAAAGTATTGTATATTAGCGAACAAAAGCCAATCGCGACTGACAAATATAATAAGTGACTGCAACTGTTTCTGATATTTTTATAACATTTTACTTCAAAAATGATTTTTAGCATTTTGCAAGTTTCTATAGATCTCAAAGATTGTTAACTGCTTCTGTCTGACATTTATCTAGTCATCTAGTGTGGTTTACTGTAAGAAGGTCACTGTCTTGAGTTGAAACAGTGAAGTTTAACGGCTGCACACGTGAGAGACCACAGTATACAGCCGTGATTTGTTTCGTGCAAAAATGTTGGGTAATTGGCTTTACTGTAACGTTTGTTGTCACGTATTCAGAAACAGACACCGTAAATTTTAAAGATGCAAGCGTCGCCTATAATGTTAGAAAGCTACATTTTCAGGCAAACCTCTGCGAAGTATTTGCCCAAAACAAACAGCAGCACTATTGTGGAGACTTAGTTTCAGGATGGGTAGTTTTGCAAAACACTGTCTTCAACCATTAATAAACAGGATTTCCATCAAAACGTTAGAGAAGTATTGACCTAGTTATATATTGTCCCATAGCTCAAAACTTGACTTGACTAGGAATTAAAGATAGCTTATACATTTAGCCTTTTTTCTTGTACGTAACGACAAGGGTGACGAACCAATTCAAAAGATATTTATACCCACAATGTAGCAATGTTTTCACCCGAGTGCGAAACATTTGCTTTACAGGGAGCCTACGCATGGGTGGCGGAACTATTTTCAAAAGTGGGGGGAACAAGTGCACGTCAAAAAAACTGGAACATTTTTGTGATTTGAACTGGCAACTGTCACGCCACAAGCACTGAATTATCACGTCATTAAGTTTTGTCAGCATGTTCAAGCAATTTTATTCAACATTAGATAAGCCCTCAACGACCCCTAGCTACACAACACCCTCTCTACCATACACTACACTGTCTTGAGCACATAAGTGTAACTAGTTGTTCTTAGTCTTACACAAAAACAATTTACATCAACAATGGACCCAGTACGAATTGTGTTACTTAAACTTATTTAGGCAAAATTCGAAATTTAAAAGGGGGAGGGTCAGGCCTCCCAGAAAAAAAGTGGGGGAGCTTAGACCTATGCGCCCTTCCAGGTTCCGCCACCTATGAGCCTACGTAACACCTAGTTTTGCTGGACATTCTTTCCGTGTCATTTCAGGTGAAACGTGGTACTATTTGCCAATTCACCATGGTTCATTTTGATTTCTGTTTAATCTCAAATATATTTTCGTGTCATTATGCATGTATAACTCTAGAATAAAACTTTTGAAATTAATTTCTCTTATTAAAATTTGATGTTAAACCTGAAAATTTTGATTTTGATAGGACTGAAATGAATGGCGTAACTAACAGAAGTCACAAGACAACCGTCACCAGTAGACCCGTAACCAAGTTGGAACACCAAGGGGGACAAAGAATTTTCTGAGGTAGGCCCAAATTTTTCATTGATAGCATGTAACAATGCGTCACATAGCATGTAACAACGAAACAATGGCTGTGCATACAGCATGCCCAAGAAGTTTTTCAGAGGGGAGAAAGTTTTTTCAGAGGGTCGAAGCCCTTCCCTTAGTTACGGCCTGGTCACCAGATCATTAGCAGTGGCGTAACTACAGGTTTGAGCCAGAGGTGCCAAAGCGTAGCTGAATGGGGCCTATTGGCCACCGCAGAGGGCCCACTAGCCAATACTCAGAAAAAAGTTAAGAAATGATAGTGAATCTCTGGATGCCGTAGATGTCTATCCTAACTAAAAAAACAAAAACACACCGAAAACCGCTAAAAACAACAACCTAACGAATACTAAATATCAAAATGTCAACTAAAGCGGGCGCAGTTTTTACATTTAGCTTGCCAGGGGTCGGCTCGCCCCCTTTCCCCCCTTCAATTACGCCACTGATGATTAGGCATGCAGAAATCATATTGTAGGCAGATTGGTATATG
>Ga0210059_1001416_pt1 | contig 36016 bp, 21 predicted proteins | sample Ectturendosymbi2_FD_188042 | JGI IMG/M metagenome (GOLD analysis project Ga0210059, IMG submission 188042) | Ecteinascidia turbinata endosymbiont from Florida, USA - Sample 2 (SPAdes) (version 2) | ecosystem: Host-associated > Tunicates > Ascidians > Unclassified | place: Key West, Florida... | reverse complement strand
GGTTGTGGGTTCCCTTCAGCTAAGTTTTCCCATCCTGGGTCAAGCTTCTAGTTTCGCCACTGTGCATTACCTGCTGAGATGTCTGCGCTCAATTACATGCGTTAAAACGTCTAGAACCAAGTTTGCCGTCTTATCAGTCAGAAACATCGATATAATACAATTCCAATCTTTGGAAGCATGTTCTTTCCCAGTAATTTCGCTGTTGTACATTTGCTTCTTACTAAATACATCGATCAATTTTAGGGCAACAGTACAATCCTTGGAATATTCTTTGCATCCTGCATGGTCATAGTCTCTCGACAGAAGAGATTTGTAATAAATACGCAGCTCAGACAATGTTTTGCCAGAACCAAGCCCTTCTGACGAAGAAAAAGCTATAATTTTGTCTGGTTTTCTTTGATTTCAAAAAAATGCCAAGTGCATTAAAAAAAGCCAAATCGGCAATCAGGAAAGCCGAATCGGCAACCCTGTCTACAACCGTAACCTGAAGTGAACATCTATTGCCACGTAATTCTTACGCAATAAAGCCCAATCGTAGAACAATCCGCTGGACAGTTTTCCAACCTGCCTCTGCAGGCAAAGGGTCGGACACATGTGAAGTGAAAGCTCATCACTGCATGACACCAGAACATGTGAACCTGGCTCTTGTACAGTGTGAATGTCATGTCGGCAAGTAAACCGTCATTGCAAGAACTAAATCAATTCGGAATTAAGCTGCTGACTTCATGTTTCCCAGAAATTTTTGGTTCTTAGTCCCAATTTCCAGGGAGGGTCAAATTCCCGTTTTGACAACACACCTGCGGCCGCCCATGATCGAATCTTGCTAAACTATACACAAGAATTGAGACTGCGCATAAAGTACGCAAGAAAACTTTCAATATTTTGTTATGTATAGAAGTCCAGCAAACTTTTAGTTTTTCTATTTTACTGCTGAGACATTATCAAATTGCTGAATGCTTATATGTTAAAAACCGCTGTTTGTGAGCTCGTGCAACAGTTCTATCGTGCTATATAAATTGGTAATTAGTCAATGCCGCAATCACTTGCGTTGATCAGCTTTAGCAGACAAAATAAAGACAACTGTTTCGGACAAAGTAAACCATGGCGGAACACAATCTCAAAAGAGCGTAGTAGACGAAAGATCTGCAAAAAGTGGTGAGATGGTTTCTGGACGCAGACGATAATCCAGATTCCCACCAAAACATAATTATTACTCTTTGACCCATTCACAAAGTTCCTTGAAACTTGCAGGCAAATTTATTCCGTGGTATTTCCATTAAGTCAACAAAGTAACAAGCAAAAAGCATGCGAAAACAAATGATCTCACATGCAAAGTCAAGAAGTTTTTTGCAAAATGAAAAACTCAAGGGGTAGTTTAACCCCAACCCCGTCTTCCGTACGCCCTTGGCCTCGGTTAATATTACAAAAATAACATAGCATTTAGTTGATTGTGACCGTATTTATTATTTTTTCTTGTTTGAGTGACGTTTCGCGGATTAACCTTGGAATGTTGTCATTCTGCTGGGAGTCTAAGTTCCAGTGCCCATTTATGATTTGATTTTCGGAATCTACGACACTTGCAGATGTGACATATTAAAATTTTTTGCCGATGGTTCCGGAAAATTATGAAAATGAACACAGCATTTGGTTGATTTTAAACGTTTTTTCACTTTTTCTTGTTTGAGTGACGTTTCGCCGATTGACCTTGGAATGTTGTCACTCTGCTGGGATTCCAAGTTCCGGTGCCCTATTTTGATTTGATTTTCGGAATCTGCGACACTTGTAGATGTGATATAACATGAACAGTTATTTCAGAACAATTATTTCCTTTAGCCTAGTGCGTAAGTGCGCAGGCAAGCCGCTTCTTCAATGGTGGAGATGCGAGGCACGGCGCTGTGGGGGTTCGGAACTGCGTTGTGCGCAAAAGCTTACGGTCCTCGTACGAGGCTTCGCCTGTGAGAGCACTCGGAGCGCGGCTCCCGCTTAAAAGAGAGAAGGGGGAGTGATGTGGCAGCGCGGTGGCTGCTACATGCGACGCGCTGAGCATAACATCCCTAGTAGCACTAAAGCTACTGGGAGCTTCCTTTAGCCTAGTGCGTAGGTGCGCAGGCAAGCCGCTTCTTCAATGACGATGGTGTCTGTTTAGACTTTGCAACCTCGTACTGTGCTCAGTTCTGTTGCTATAGTTGTGTACCCATGTCGACGTGGACAAAGATACGATGATAAACAGACCAGCAAATCAATCTGATTACAAAAAGTTGGTGGAAATTCACCGGGGAGATTTGTCCTTGGTTTCCAAGTAAGGCTTGCTTTTGACCTGTTGAAACCCAAAAAATTGGGCTGCTATGCGAGATATGGCTCGTTCTCAAAGCTTGAGTGGTTTTGTTTAAGGAAAACTTTATAGGTTAATATAAAATTAACAAATTTTCCGATATATAGCCTAAAATTGACAATATCAGTGGTACGGTTAGTGTGCCTTTCTGTAAATAATTTATCAATCTTATCTTGGAGCTATTTCTTACAAACTAATAACTAAGCCATAGTCTACAGTAAATCTAGACCTGTATTTTGTCTTCATAATTACATTTGTAAGAGCTAAAAATGATAATTCACACATGTAGGTATTAGTAAAATAAGGTGTCTTTTGTGACAACAGTATAAATTTGTCTGTAACACTTAAACCAAAAAGGTAAAAAAACTGTTTGATTTTAACTAAACATTAAATTTCAATCAAATGATAGTTCGGTTCCTTCTAATGTCTTGGCTGATCAGTTTTGGCAACAATAAAATGGTTTAAATCTGAGGAATATGCTGATGTCTATTAAAAAGCATTTCTTAAAATTCCCATGAAGCAATTCCAAATGTTGTTGAATGCCATGGAATATCAACCCTGTATTAAAGCAATGTCTATTTTGCAATCAAAAGGCAAAAAAAGCACTGCTGGAGCTATTATTCCCTTAGGCGAAGCCAGTTGGTTGAAATGGTCATGTGACAAGGACAATACACTTGGATGAGCATATCATTGTCTTTGTCACTTGACCTAAAACCCTAAAGCTGAACACAAAAGCTAAACCCGAAATTTTATTTAAAAAATGCATAAAAAAAGCACTCCCGTCAAATGTGTCATGTGCACTAGCAAAGCCAAAGCAAATGGTGAGAGTTGAACCGATGACGATTCGCACAGAAGGCATAGACTCTGACCACTTGATTATGTTCACCATGCTGCTTGTGTCACGAACTCAACATTATATATGGGTGCCATATGCTTTCATCAAAGACCCTAGTAGTTTACCAACCTCACTTTGGGAAACTTTGTGTTAAGCTAGTACAATTTTTAATGTCCAATCTTAAATTAATGTATGAAAGCATTGTTTTCAGCTCCAAAATCAATGAAACTTGTTCACTTCATTTTCATTTTTGTGATCTGCACCATTTTGTTAGCAGAAAAGTATTATCTTTATTCTGCAGTATGGTATATCTTACTAAAATGCAGGCCGCGTCCCAAGGCATTCAGCCATCAACTCCATCTTCAAGAGGTCATTGACCCATATTGGTCTCCCCTCTACCTTGGAGCCTGTCGGCTTGACTAACGATGAAAGGAAGCCGGATGGCCTGACTTTGGGCCTCTGGTACAGAGGCTGGAGCCTGGTGTGGGACGCAACAGTTGTGGACACTTAGAGCCACTATAAAGACTCTGCCAGACAGGCTGGTTTTGCAGCCACAAAAGCTGAGGTCGCAAAATACCAAAAATATCATGACCTCCAAAGTAATTACCACTTTCAACCAGTGGCAATTGAGACCACTGGTGTGTATGGCAAGTCCACTGCCTCTTTTTTGAGTGGTCTTTCGAAAAAACTTGTTGATGTGTCTGGCAACCCCAGGGAGCGCCAGTGGCTCCACCAGCGTCTGTCCATGGCTATGGCCAGGGGAAATGCACTACTACCCCAGGATACATTCACATACATTAGTGATGCACACAACACAACTTCTTGGATAGACCAATTTGTCTCATCCTTTTCAGTGCATCAAGCAATATTCAATATGGATGTGCTAACCGAGTTCATAATTTCTGATCATCGGGCTGTGGCAGTCAGCATTCAGTGCTCCCACCTTCCTGAATTTGATGACGAGGTTGTGGAGCCCCAGCCAAGTCGAATTGACTGGCTTAAGGTTACAGCCCAGGAAAGAGAGGACCGTTACCATGAAAGCAAAAACCTACTTGACCAACTGCAAGTGCCCACAGAGGTTAGGCACTGTCAAAACTTTAATTGTACAAACGAGAAACATCTGGAAGAAATAGAAAATTTGTATGCAGAGCTGCCCAGTGCTCTGCTTGCTGCTGCATCCTCTGCAATTAAAACAACAGGTAAAAAGAATGAAGGTAAATTCAACATTCCTGGCTGGAACTCGGTGGTCAAATCAAAACACCAAATTGCAAAGGCAGCCTTCCGACTATGGGTAAACTGCAATAGACCCAAGACTGGTGACATATACAGAAACATGACTAAAACAAAAAAAGATTTCAAATATTCATTGCGGCAATGCCCCAAAAATGCTGAAATGCATGTGGCAAATGGTCTAGCAGCCGCACTACAGGCTGATAAAACCAAGAAGTCGTTTTGACAAAAGATCAATAACAAAAACAGATCTCCATCACTACCAACATTGGCGGGAGGGGCAAATGGTGGTTCAGAGATTGTTAAAATGTGGAAAGACTATTTTAAAGGAATATTAAACTCTGAAAGCTCTGCCAATGGGTCTGTAGAGTCTGTGGAACACAGCACAGAGTGCAAGAAGAACTATCTGGGTCTTGAAATGCCCATGTGTTCTTGTGTCTCCTTGGCATCACTTCTTCAAAAGCTGCCCTTGAACAAAGCTCCAGGGCCTGATTGTATTTCTGCAGAGCACCTGCTGTATGCAGATGAATCTCTGCGTTATTTTCTCAGTGAACTGTTTAACATGGGTGTTGTTCACGGGTATATACCCAATTCCTGTTTACACACAACAATAGTTCCCTTATGCAAAAACAAGAATGGGAATATGACTGACACTTCAAATTACAGACCAGTCGCAGTAGTCACAGTGGTGTCAAAGCTGTTTGAGCACTTCATTTTATCTAAAATCTTGATGCAAATAAAGTGGAGCAAGCATTTTTCTGAACCGTTTCATGTGTCTGAACCGTTTCCTATGTCTAATGGTGTTAGACAAGGGGGAGTACTGAGTCCATACTTGTTTGCTGTTTATTTAGATGATTTGTCCAATGAACTAAACAACATTAAAGCAGGGTGTTATATTGGTGAAGTCTTATTAAATGACTTGATGTTTGCTGATAATGTTTGTGTGTTCTGTCCAAGTGTACATTGGTTGCAAAGAATACTAGATGTGTGGCAGGCGTATGCAGAATCGCATGGGATTATTTTCAACTTAAACAAAACTGTTTGTATGACGTTTAAGGCTAAAAGTGCAAAAAGCGCAGCCACTCCAGTCTTGAAATTCGGTGGTCAATACGTAAAATCTGTTGACCAATACAAATATCTGGGGATTTTATTCGATACTGAGCTCTCAGATGACAAAGACATTCAGAGACAACTGCGATATTAATATTGTGCTGCAAACAAGCTGCGAGCCTCTTTTTCCTGTTGTTCAAATGCAGTTAAGAACGTACTTTTTCGTTCTCTTTGTACATCCAAGTATGCATCTCAATTATGGTGTAATTTCAGGAAGTCACGCATGCAGAGATTGCAGGTGGCATATAATTTTGGTTGCAGATCTCTATACAACCTGCCCTGGAGAGCAAGTGTTAGCAGCCACCAAGTTCAATGTAACATTCCTACCTTTGAAGCTCTGCTATGTAAATACAAGTACCTGTTTCTCGAAAGATGCAGAAAATCTAACAACATATGGTTACGTGCTTTGATGCAGTCAGATTGTTTGTACTCGTCACTATTCTTTGAACACTATAATAGCATTTTACTCTGTGATTGAGTGATCAAACTTTGCAGTGTCCGTTCGATCGATGGCGTGCCAAGCCACAATGCTTTCGCATTTTACCTAGACTAGTTGAATTTAGGAATTAGCGCCCTACTCCGCAGTAGTGCTGTAACAAGTGTTACGTGTTAGCTAACAATAGTGTTAAGAATGTGTCTGTAACCCTGTGGTTCTGTCTTCAATGCAGTTGCAAACAGTGTCTGTAACCCTGTGATTCCGCCGGCTTCAATGCCTCGTACTATGCTCTGTTTTGTCTGTTTTTATCAACCCGCGTTCTGCAGAGTGTGTGTGATCATACTGTGGATTTCGTGTCTGCTCATAAACAAATAAATTAAATTAAATTACTCCTGTTAATGATATTTATCCTGTTGTTTGTGAACATTGTGTTGAATAGATTGTGGGTGAAGTATGTCTCCATGGAAATCTCAACTTGACAGCTGTATCATGGCTAAAGCTGCCTATAACACGGCAGCACCAGAAAGTATTTTAATATATATTTAGGCCTGGGGTATTTTGAGCTTTATTTGCTTGAATTAATAAGGTATTTTCAGCTTCTTTATTTGCTTGGATACAGCATAGGTGCAATATATTTAAGTTTAGTCAAGTATTTTTGTGGTTTGTAGTGAAGCAGCTTAGGTGAGGTGGTAGAAATTTTTTCACATTTAGCATGTTCTAGAAGTAACACTTTCATTGCCAAGCTGTTTGATAATCAACAGCCACAGGGTGCCAAATGGTTTTGGCATGTTTTTTTACAATTTTTATTTGTTGAAAATATAGTGAAGTAAGTGTCAACATGCTAAAAAAACAAATAACCACACAACATTTTTGAAAATAGTTTGTCATTTTTGAAGTTTTTTAAAACTGCATGTAAAGGTTGGCTGCATTAATCAACCAGGGACTGTATGATGGGGATAAATAAGAAAATTATTTATCAAGCAATTTGGATGCAATAAGTGAAACTTGCTGGTATCATGGATGTATTAACTAAATTATATTGTGAGTATGTAAATTTCAATGAGATGAGTATTACTTCATTTCAGTAATGAGATTCAGCATCTTGGGCTTAATGGCTACAGAACAGAGCACATTTCATGCTCAACTTCAAGGTTTTTAACATTGTGATGACATTTTGTTTTTTGTTTGGCCCTTGTTACTAATTTTTGCTTTTATGTAGATGTTAGACATAAGGTTTGAGAGGGCAAAATGCACTTTTAGGGAAGCAAGATTTGTGTTTTTGTCATTCGTTTAAAAAAATTTTTTCTAGGCACATTAAAATTTGGGCAGGCACTGCCCTCAAATGCCCCCTCATGGCTACGGGCCGGCCTGCTTCTAGTGTCACTGTGTTGACCCACAACTGATGCCTGCTGCTGCATGCTTTTCTTTGCTAGAATTTCATATTTTTATACTGATGCAAAGAATATTGTAATATTTTTGTTGCCTTCTGAAACTGGTTCCATGATTTGTGGCAAAAAATCTTCAAATCTGAAATTTCCTCTGGCTTAGCACAGTATGAGGCTGACTTGAACCGAGGCTCTCATTGAATTGCTTGCTCTGGATAAAGTGTATTTGCACAAGAAAAATTATAATATAACCTTTTAGGTATACCAATATTGTTTTGTTTTATTTACTGATTTTGCCCACTCCTGGCCTAGAAAGATCTTACCGGTGGAGCTCTAATTGCAGATACAAGAAAGGAGATGGTAGAGTTTTTGCTGGAAAAGAAATTGACCCCACATCTTATTTACGTTGGACAGAAGAAAAATCAATATTGCAAGAATATGGTAGAGATAATGACAATGTTGTATCGTACTACGACATTTTGGAAAATGAGGTGTGTTTAAGTTAGTTTAGTTAATAAGAAGATTCTTAGAGTTGTCATTGTTGATACATATTCGATAAAAGAATGTGTTTAATGTATAAGATTAATGACTTCGTTTTAGAGCATTTAAATTGCTACTATTTCACCGTTGACCTAGGACATTTAGTAGGCAATAAATACAGGGCACGGTGATAGCTCAGTGGCAGAGTGTCAGCCACTCAATGGGAAGGTTGGGTGTTCGATCTAAGGCCACTGAGTCAAGCGCGGTGGCGCTCCTCGGGAAAGAGTGTTCACCTTAACCGCCCCGTCACGAAGCAAATTTCCAATTGCTGTCACCCAAATCAAATTAAACAAATACATTTGCGCCTAGTTCCAACAAACAATTGGTACGACAAAAAGTAGCAGAATTTTAAGATGTTTAGAAGTAGCCTAGTAACTCTAGGCAGCAACGAAATAATTTGATTTGGGTGTCGGTGATAGAACGGCACGCGTAAATGCAAGGTTGAGACAATGCTTGTAAAAACAAAAAAAAAACAAAATGCACGAAAAATGAATGCAAAGGTACACTTCAACCAGCCAGCGACAAAAAGACGTCTGAAGGTTGATTTGCAGTACTACAGACATCTTATACTTATTAATATTAACCTGCCTTATTATTTACCAAATTTACTAAGAAGATCAACGGTTCCGAAACTGTTTCCACCCTTAGGCTAGTGCAGAAATATAGATATTTTTCAGCAATTAGTACACTTTCATGCACCAAACAATATTTTATTGAGGGCCGGTCCGCAACACAATGCCAGGCTTACACTGTCCCGTAGAGCAAATAAGGCTGCCGACCCTTGGCATACATGAACACGATTACCTCCAGATTTTTACCGCGAGTTCCCAAACGCACATCATTATCGATCGATGTACGTTTAACCTACGATGCAATGGCAATGCTGTCAATTTGCTCTTGATTACAAAACTCAGTTTTGAGCACTGGCATTTGTTTACATAGCTCTTGTTGCATCTTGGGCAAGATGTCCGGCGATTAGACGATTACTGATGTTCAGGTTGTATGTTGCGAAGTACCAAAATAAGTTTTGACGTTTTTGATTGAACTAATGTAACATTTTTGGATACGTGTGTGCGAAGGTGATCGCTGATCAGTACCTGTGGATCATACTTTTCAGAACGGCAATAAAGTCATATTAATGGACTTGTGTGATGGCACTATTGAGCAGGTTAGTGAACTTTGTTTATTTGTACCGCGCTTCACTGCTGTAGCTTTGTCCAACATAAGAACATTTCTTGTAAAGCAGCAAATCACCAAATAGAGAAAACAAAAAGGGCGCAGTTGTATCCATTCTGATCAGAGCAAAACAAGGTGACTGTACCAAGTCGTGATCGAAGTCACAAAGGAAAAAAAAAACTTAGTGTAAATGGAATCCTGCTGACGTTTCAAAAACATAAGTTTGCCAGCGCCAACAAAGATTATTGTACGAGTCCCATTCCTTTTTACGGTTGATCACGCTACGTAGTAGTTTAAGTTGAGCCATGAGTAAAATGGCACGCTTTCTGCAATGTCAGGCAGACATAGAAATTGATTATGTTGTTGTAGTTAGGAATACCTGAGATATGTGCGTAAGTAAAAATTAACGGCGAATACAAATGCATTATTTTTTATCTGCTATCACTTCGTTTCGAAGTGTGATCCATGAGATTTAGAGCTATCAGGTACCTCAGGGTCGTTATTTAATCTAGACTTCTGTTGAGTGCTACTTTGAGAAAGTAGTTTTATTACAGTTTAATGACTTCTAGCTCCAACTTCAAGTTGGTAAACAAGATTGAAGTCGCCAGGCACATGTGTGAATAGCATCAGAATTATTAATAACCTTGTTTGCGCTGAAATCGTGAATTTTTTAACGGGCTCGCCGACTGAATTTGGAAGGTCGGCTTATTAATTAGTGTACGTAACTTGTTGACATCTCTCAATATGAACAGCTATGAGTGGAAAGAATATTTCATTATTTAAATTTTTTAGTGTAGTTCAAGTTTAGTAAATTACAGAACATATTCAAACTGCGTTTTAAAAAAGACACAAGACTACTGTTGTTGCAGACATAGATGCATTCTTACTTGTAAATCGTCGCTAGGTGTGCGTGCGCTCTAACTTCAGGTATTGATTTGTTGGGTGGACGTCCAATAGTGCAGAAACTGGAAAATTTCTGATGAAACCGCATTTCAAGCAAAAAAATGTTTTTTTGCCAGTATGTAAGGAGACCCAGGATATCTTCAGTGCAAGAAATAACTTCAAAGCTTGCTGTACCGCATTCTGTAGTTGTCTATCCAATGAAATTTGTGACATTTTACAGCTTTGTCAGCAGTGTTGGACATAAAGTGTCTATTTATAATTGCGACAAAATACAATGTGGTTTTTAGGTGACTTTTTAGCGTGTGGAACAGCAACACTTTACCTAACTAACTTTAGTATACCATTGTAGATGTGCAGGACATTTCCTGCTTAAAGTTTTTTGAATATTTTTTTGATCTCCTAAAGTCCTATAAATCTATTTTAATTCCATGTTCACGAAAGTTCGATTTGGGAAATGATTTGATAGCCTTGATGTAGGTGATTGTTGAGCTGCTGAAACTTACCAGTGCTGAATATCTAAAACTACGTTTTGCCACTGTCCAAATAGTCCTTCTGTCTATCAGGATTAGCTTAAAAGCAAGCCAGCTTGTTATTAGAGCATTTAATCTACACTCTATTATAATTATAAAAGCATCGTATGTTTTCTACTTGCGACGTGTGCAGAACACAGGTGTACTTTGTGTAATGTGCTCAAAGACGAATTGCGTTTTGAATTGCAGCGTAGTTGCTTGTGTTTCTACTGTGAGCGAGTCTCTGAGATAGTGTCCGATAAATATGTGCTTTGGAGTGAGCTTAAATAGTTTTTGACATAACTTCGATTTGTTGAAAACTCGTTTCTTTTTTTTTTTTACTAGTTTGTGTGTGACTCGGAGCTGATACCCCTTACTAGTGATGACGGGCAGCCTGTGTCACCGAGGAAATATTTTAGTATAACACACTTGCAAGTACTCGAACAGTGTACCACGGGAATGAAATATTTGCACGGTGAATGTGCTATCAGTAAGTTAATGTGGCTGCCTCGGTTTCTTGCGGAGTTGTTGTTGAGGTAATGCTCTTGTACATGCGTTCACGTTATTTTTTTGATAAATCCTTGCCATAGTTTCAGCAGGTTTCATGTCTTGCTTTACTTTTTTGCTTTGGGTTTTTCTGCAACCTTGTATGAAAAGCGAACGTGTCGCGTGTAAAAAAATTTCGGTCAGCAACATATATCGATCTCCCAAGGCGTCCAAGTTGTGTGCATTCACTTAAGACACGTTTAAATCTGCGACTGCGACATTTCAAGCAGTTTTATTTTGTCTCTAAATCTGATGTTGTGAAAAAGTTCCCTCACCACGAGGTTACGCCAAGAAACCTGTTGAAATCGAGGTCGAATCCTTGATATCGACTGCTTGAAAAGCAGTGTGTGGCTATGCTGTTGCAGTTCCTCCAAATCACCTCTACAGCTACAAAGGATAAATGTACAGATTCTTTGTACTGTTTTCACAGATTCTTTTGAACTTTTTTGGGTCTGCTGTGTAAAAGACATAGACTAGAGATCTTATCTCCGAGGAACTTCTCGTACACCTTGTCAGAAACATTACATGCATTGTAGCGAAACAAGTTCCTGAAACGCAGTGTTCTTTACTGATCTCATGTGAATTACCTATTTGCAGTACATGGTGATATCAAGCCGAGCAACTTTTTGCTAGTAAGAAACAAAACTACAAAGGGAACGTTGGTCAAAGTGTGCGACTTCGGCTTGAGCAGGAAGTTGGACGAGAACTCATCCGGAGTTTTTTCGCTCAGTCAAAGCAACCGCTTTTTTTCTGCTCCAGAGTGCTTTCATGGCGAGCTTAAAAAGGTGCTTTGCTTTTGGGCCGAATGCCTGCGTGTAGTCAATTGTAGTGTTATTTATTACATTTTATTCACTCTTTACCGTTTCCGTCAAGCAATGGTAACTGATTTGGTGCAAACACATAATTTAAATATAAAGCAAACTATAAAGTTAGATACACCTAATGGCCTAGCGTGGGTTTGTGTTGAGGTTACACATCGACGTTACAGACGCTGACAGCGGGCTGGAGATACTGAGAATGGGTCTTTCCACCACTCGACAAAACGTGAAAATCATTAATTTAATTGATAGCACTACCTCAAGTTATTTTTGGCCTTTGTCTCGCATGTTTTCAGTCCTAAGGTAGCTGCATTACACTGTGCAATCTGTTGGTGTCCTTGTTCTACATTTTTTACTTCTGTGCGACCCACGTGCAGTAGAAGCCAGTCAGCTGACGTCATCAAAGAGCGAAACATTGGCATGTTGTGATATTGGCACGGAGAGCTAACATTGGACCAGTGTAGTACACTCGCGTCGGCAACAACGCTTGTGATGACGCTGACCATTCTCTGGTCTTTTCCACTGTCTGAGCTGTTGGCGCTCCGAAACATCACAAACTCGCATTCCATGCAATGCTACAATGAAGACCTGTGACGAGTAGAAACAGCATTTTTGGTTTCCGGAACATGCTTTTAGGCAGTGAGCGAGGCCATATATTCGGGCCACTGGCCTCAACAGCCGCTTGAACTCTGCTTCCCTTCATGACAAAACCACTGCGGCGCCGGTGTGGTCGCCCACACGAACAGTGCTGAACCAAACCTCAAGAGACATATTTTGCTTCACAGAAGCAATAATTTCAAAAACACCCGTTGCTTCCAACAAGCATCGGAGCGGTCTGTGCTCACCAACCCAGACAGTTTCCAACGTGGTTCACATTCGTCGTTTGCATAAACAGGGTTGCGGAGTCGCGATGTGGTCGGAGTTTTTTTGTCCGACCCGGACTCCGAAGTCCAGTGGGATCATATTTTACATCACACTCCTAAGTTGGGAATTCCTTTTGAAATAGTGCAATTTCTTTTGAAACTTTTGTTAAAACATAATTCATGGTGTGTAACACGATTTCCATTGATTGCTAGTCGCTACGAAATTGTTGACAGCCAAACTTCATTAACTTTGGAGTCGGAGTCGGAAATTTTGTAAAGGTCGGAATCGGACATTTTACCTCCGACTCCGCAACCCTGTGTATAAGGGAAGAATCAAGTAGGTCGTTGGTATTTTGCCAGGAAGGTCTGTTCTTTAAAATCTTCATGCGGTGCCTAAGTGCGGTCAAACGGCCACCGTTGGCCAGATAGATGGATCATTTTTCGGAGCTCTACGCTAAACCAAGACCAACCAGCAATCGCCGCCATCACTTGCTCACCTCTCTCACAAGGGATAGATAACCATCCGAAAAATAGGGAGCTTTGCTCTGCTATTGAGATTTATTTGGCTGTGCCAGAAAAAGTGCAAATTTCCCTGGAATCTAACTTTGATTTACCGCGAGCTGTCGGGAAGTTTTTTTAACATAACTTCCACTATTAAGTTTTGCATGAGCTGCATCAAAGAAGAATTATTAATATTTGAGACTTGATGCATCAGCTGTCATATAGCTCTTATCCACCTCCCTCGTTTTACATTTCAAACTACTTGTTTGTCAGCGCCGATGTTGGAAACGACCCGTAACCTACGATTAAGCGCAGACAAAGCGCAAGGTGGTCAAGAAAACCAACTCCTCTGACACACAGAACGCAACAGGAGGACACAGAAATTGAATGAAATAGAGTACATGTCACGGTAGCATTAACGAATAAAGACATGTCACTCGATAATGAGTTTACGAACTAGGCGTCATGCTGCCGCAATCTTCGCAAAAAATAGCTAGGTTATTGGCCGAAAGATACCTTACCGAACGTTACTTTGGTGTTAAAGCACTAACATTACAATTTAAAGGACAACAAACGTATACGTCTACTAGTTTCGCATTCGCAGGCAAGCAATCGCTTGTCACTGCACTACTTTACTATAAACTGAGCTTACATTCTATCCACGTAAAGTCAACTTTACGCTAGTGACGTGACAGGTTGTTCACGAACGCAAAAAAACAGTGTTCTGGAACATTCAGTTCAGAGGCGACTCCAGGTCAAACGCGTCACTCGGGGTCAACACGCCATTTATACCAGGGCCACTGACAGAATGCAACCGTTCGAGGCTTGCATCATTGAAATTTCCATTGCTTTTATTCTGGCTAGCACAGGGGTCGGGAACCTTTTTGGCTAGGGGAGCCATAAAACCTACATATTTTTAATTGTATTTCCGTGAGAGCCATTTAATATTTTTCTACACTTAATGCAACTAACTTACTAACTGACGTGTGCATTTTTAAGCAAAATCAACAATTTTAACAACAAATTTAAAGCAGCTGCCACCTTCAATCGACCTAGTTTTAGAACATGGAGCAAGTCACACCTTGCATTGCGGGCAAAAGGCATCGTCTACAAAGCTTGCATACTAGGTTCTCTCCTTTGCACCTCCGATACTTGGCAAACATACGTGCTGCGGGAAGGGAAAATATGCGATTTTCGCTTGCGATGCATGCCTCTGCAATAAATGCGCTGCCATATGGAGGGACAAGGTCAGGAAAGAGGTATCTTGCAGCGCACCAGCTGTAGCTCCTTGTTTAGTTAACTCAAAATAAAGCGCTTGCGCTGACCAGGTCACGCCGTCTGTTGTTTATCTAGTGGTTTGCCCGGAAATATTTTCTATGAGGAACTGAGCTCCGGCACCCAAAGTGTTGGTCTCCTTCATTTTCGGGACGTTGTGAAGAAGGGTCTGCATCATTGAAAATCTCAACTTACTCCGTCTCGGATTCATGTGCTGAGAATCATCTGGTGTGCATCTCCCCACCGAGGTTGCCTGGAGACCTAATCTCACCCTTCTCAAAGTGATCATGCTTTCTCGTAAATTTTACGCCCATACGACTACTACTTGACTAAACTGAATGCTTGAAGTTAAACTATAGACTCCGTTGCCGGCCTGGTAACTTAAATTGCTTCTACATACAAGCAGGATTAGTAAATGCTTAAGCTCCATTACATCGAGGCGTTTGTTTTGTTTCGGTGGAAAAACCCGAAAAAGTTATTCTTCCAAAGTTTTTTTTCCGTATCAAGCACAAACCCATGTCTGCTATATGGTGAATAGCTCTCAAAAGGGGTATCGAGCTGTGGCTTCTTCGGTTTTAAAAGGCCAAGCAAAGACAGCGACTAGTAAGCCACAAACAACTCACATTTTAACTGAAATAGTGAAATGCAAAATCGGAATGGAATGGTATGAAATGTGTTGGCCACAAGAACGCTCACACCTACGTGGTGTGTCGTAACGTAATAACTAATAAGATGTAAAAATTTTGGAACAGCATCAACTACACCAAAGTTGTCTGTGTCTGTTGCCACGAAGGAACCATTACTTTTAAAATTACGGTCTGTGTGGATTTTTCGCAAATACTTTTTTAACAATGTTGGTGGCGATATATAAATCCAATTGGCTTTTTTGTAATACTTGATATGAACTGCTGCGTGTATTATCGTGCTTAAATGGTGCTAACATTTCCTAAAAGATCACTGATCAGTCGATGTTGTCTTTTAAAGAGTCGAGAACCTGTTCAGAGTGTTATCTATATGAAGTCTAAGAAAGCAAATAAATGAATGAAAGGCTTTAAATTTCAAAGTTTTTGGTGTTTTTTCATTTTTTTAGCGTCGATCTGCCGATATTTATTCACTTGGAATTCTTTTTTACTACGTGCTCACGAATGGAAAGTATCCATTCAACAACAGAGTAGAAACTAAAGAGGAAGAACCTTTTTCGTTTACACACCTTCGTCAAAGCTACGAAGGAGGTAAGTTGCAATCAAAATGTAGTAATTGCAAACTTTTTTGTATGCACAGCACAAAATTTTTCGGTATCTTTGTTGTCGGTATGTCTTCCATCAAGTAAATACTCTTTGAAATAATGATCAAGAGCGCAGTCTGAAGCCAAACGTTTTCAATTAAATCTTTGTTATTGCTGACCAATCGATGTCTGTGTTGCTCAAAGTCATGAAAACCTTCACGAAAGAATCTGTTTTGGTACGATTTTTTTATTTTAATGTGCGTGTGCGCAGATCTGAGTTTCAAGACCAAAATGTCGGCTCCAGTAGCATTTACGCAAATAATTTGCTTTTTTCTAGCAGTCAGAAGTCACTGTTGCCAGAAATTTGAAAAAGGGCACAAGGGTCATTTGCTCCTGCCTGAAAGGAAAATTGCCTATGTGCAGATATACAAACAAAAAATGTTTTTAAGAAGGTGTTTCCAAGAGACGGAGTCAAGTTAACAGTTTTCTGTTTAATTGCCCGGCTTGCTTATTGTTTTGAAAACGATAGACCCGATTCCTAGAATTAATGAACAAACAGAAAATTGCGATTAACAATTCCAAACTTTGTTAGAACGAGCAAAATAAGTACTGTAACTTACTTACTGTACGATTCTGTAACATTTTTAGTCAAGTCAACCCATTCGTGGTCTAGTGAACGGCTCATGGCTTGGTCAACCCATTCACGGCCTAGATAACCCATACTCATGGTCTAGTCAACCCATACTCATGGTCTAGTCAACCCATACTCATGGTCTGGTCAACACATACTCTTGGTCTGGTCAGCCCACTCGCGGTCTAATTTTCTAGTCAACCCACTCGCAAGCGCAGCGCTCTGTTGATATTAACTATTGATGACAGTCACAACCCCGCCAAAGTCTAAGCGCCGATGCCTGGAGCCAAAACATTCCATACGATGACCGGACACCTAAGAGCTGACTTGGGGAACTCTACCATTTAGACCCATATGCAGGTTTGGCAGGTTGAAGAGCTACTTGACCGCGTCGTTTACCTAGACTAAGCGTTGTACTCACTACTTCGGGTTAAGTTTGGTGCAAGCAGCTGGCAATATCAGTGTATTCCTTTCTATTTTGGGGAGAGTGCGGTTGCGGTTCCATACCTCTCAAACCCTTCAAACTGTCGCACTGCCCGCGGTGTAGAGAAGCTATGAGTGTTCGAGAATGAATTGAGATCATTTACTTAACGCAAAACTCCTTTATGACATGCCATTTGTCTGTGCGGCGCTGTTGAGGCTTACTTAGAATTTCTTTATCTGCACTGTGCGGCGCTGTTGAGGCTTAATTAGAATTTCTTTATCTGCAAAGTTGAAAGTAGCAAGACTGAATGCGCCTTCTACAAACCCCAGAAAACTTTTAGTTGAATGAACCCACCGCTATGTGCATAAAACAAAACACTTGGATCGTGTGCTACCTAGTTTTACATCAATCATGTTGCTATTTACTGTGAAGTAGAATCTGCGGCGCTAACCCTTTTCTAGTTTTGACATTGCAAATCGATGCCCGCAAATTATGCTGCTTACTTTCGGCTAGAACCTTGCCCAACGTATTGCCACGCCCCGTTCCTTTTGAGTATGAGAGAGGGAAGTGCGGTTTCCTGATCAGTGATGACTGCGTGGCTCAGTGAGCTTATCTCCTGCCCGGGCTCGTTTTGGAACTTTTTCAAAGCGGCCCTTCTCTCAGAGGTTCTGCCACACACACACTGAACTACATTGACATTTAATTATCAGTACACTAATAATAAACAAAGCCATCTCAGTTAACGTGCATCTCCCTGAGCTTTCCGTTTTCAATATTCTCCAAGTTTGTGAAAACGATTTTTATGTTTTGACATGCGCACTCAAGTTTCACTCATGCCGTGCGTTCTACTGTTTTGCCATAATTGAGTTTCACCAGATTTGCGTCAGATTTGGTTATTTGCGTCAAGCAGCTGGCTTGACGAAGGAACAAGCGGTGTGCGCAGTTCACCTCATTAAGAGAATGATCAGGAAAAAGCAAGAGGACAGGCTTAACATTGAAGAAGTTGCCTCTCACCCTCTGTTTTGGACACCGAGGAAGAAAATAGATTTTTACAAGGTTTGTGTTGTAAATGTTCCGGTGAAACATAGTTTTGGCAGAGTTTGTGTCTGTCCAACGCAGCTCTTAACTGCTGGTTCGGGTGACTGAGGTTAGTGCCAACAAACATTTGGAGGATTGAAGTTTTGGTGGAGTCTCGTGTTTACTGTTGAATTTCTTAGCTATGTACTGTGAGCAATATCTTGGCGACATCGCAAATACAAGATACAAGTTGGGTCTATCAATTACTTTAGCATTTGGGTGTAGTTGATAAGAACTTTGCAAGCACCATACTTATAGATATTGCAACGTGAACGATTTGCCCCACTTGCAGTTTACATCTTCTAGACGAGATGATGAGATTCCTAGTCTACACATGCACCCTCCTCAGGATTTATGTCTTATCGACGTCAGTTAAAAATTCACCTCAGAATAAAAATTTTTATTAATTTTTTACGCAAAGAACCACGAAATGCAGATAAGCTGGCGACTTTAAGTCTAAAAATCCGTGGTCGCTGTCATCGTTAAAACTCATTACTTTTTAGCACCGGAGTTTTGTGAAATGTCTAAATATTCGTCTCTACTCCCTGTCCACACCGGTATGACCAGTCACTCTGGTTGAAGCTTGCTACACAACTGTGCTTGTTTGTTTTTTAACGTGACCGACCTAAAGCAGGGTCTCAAACTTTTTTGTCAGAGGGCAACATAAGCTACAACACGGTTCAAGGGCCGGACATCTTACAAAATGTGATTTGTTTTGGGATATGTTATAATCTACCAAATCAACAAACTTTCTTAAATATATTGTATTTTCATTATTGACAAATGGCCTGGTGTGCCGGATGAAATTGCTTCGCGGACCGGATTTGGCCCGCGATCCGTAGTTTGGAGACTCCTGACCTAAAGTACAGGCACTCTTTTCCTGCCTGGTCATTGAAACATCCCAAGTGTCTGTATTGGAGCTTTATAGCTGTCAAGCAAATTGAAGTCCTTTTGGCAGTTCCTATTTTGTTTATTTGCAGACGTTTCGGCTGCCTATGCATGTGGGCTTCTTCGGGCCAGTGTTTCAAATACATTCGAAGATTCAAAGTGCGACTAGCACAAAACAATGGGTAACGTGATGTACAACAGCATGGAGCCAAACACAACATGTAAAGATAATTGAGTGAGGCTTAGCTAAGCACTTATGGGGGAAAGCCGTGTGTGGCATATGAAAGATGTAATTGAACGATCAATTAAAAACAAACCAACGTAGAATGCCTGGAAAATGCGGAGTGTTCAGCAAATCACTAACAAAGGCATAAATGCATGTTATTTAGCAGATCATTAGTGCAATGCCCAGTGACCATTTCAGGAAACGACATACTTATTGGAAAGAACTACGTTACTAGTCGTCTCTCCGTTCAATTTTCTGTGTTCAACTACTAATGTCCTAATTTTTGCTTCGCAGGCAATCCACTCCTACCTGATCCATAAATCAGGTTACAACTTGTCTCGATTCGACAAAGATCTATTGATTGATGATGCTGAAGGCACAGACCAGATAAAGGTGACGCCAGATCGTCTTCCTAAAGAAATTTTCCACGACGCTCGGCACAAGGATGTCGCCAAAGGATGCAAAAACGTGCGACAACTTCTTCGCGTCATCAGAAACACGGTATGCTGATGTGATAAGGAGCAAGGCCTCCTAAATAAACAGGAGGTTCTCTAGGTCTAGGACAGTGGTCCTTAACCTGGGCTAAAATTACCCCTGGGGCTAAATTTCATCTTCCAACGGTGTAAATTTACTGAACCATCAATTGCAGCAAATATACGTTTTTATGAATCATTCTAAACTGTAAGAGTTTGTTCATTACGTATTTTTAATGCCGTGAATGAGCACCATCGAGTGCATTGAGAGTAAATCTGACAATCTTGTTTGATAAAAGAGCAAGATATGTAAAAAAGTTTAAAGACCACTGGTCTAGGAGGCCTTGCAAGGAGTGCGACGAAAGAGCTATTCGCATCAAATGCATGCCTAAAATCTAGTGTTGCTACGTTAACCCGTAGAAGTAAGCGGCAGACAACCGCGAGCTCAGAAAACTGGCCGTAGTGTCTGGCCAAGCTCAAAAGTTGAGCGCACATTTTTTCCATTTTTGATCAATGTTTCGTCGATGGCGGACTTTTCTTCTGTGGATTCATACCCGAACACGAGTTTTTAAATTCCTTTCACCGCTCCATATATGATGACAGCCGATTGCTGGCTAGTTTATGTGGTCAAGACATTTTTTAACTCGCAAATCAAAAGATTGCAACGTTTTAAGAATATTTTGTTGTCACTGTTTCTTCTCTGAACAATGAAATATACATTTACATTCAAAATGAGCAAAAAAACAAGCATCTGAGCGTTTAACCGACCTTGCATAATGATATGTTTCATGCATCTGCTTCGCTTTGGCAAATTTCAACTTACCGCAAACTTTTAACTTTTTTTTAAGAATGCAATTATGCATACTGACTGTTGCAATGAAAAAGATGTTGATAGTGTGCTTTCATACTTTATAACATGCGCACGCGCAGTTCCCAATCGCTTGCATGCACCTTTTATGATCGTACTTGAGATAAAAGTAGGGCTCTAAAGCAAGCTGTATCACAGCTTCTTTGGTGGCATTAACAACACCGGAAGAAGGTCCATATGAAACCTAAAAATGGTGCATGCGGATGGTTGCAGCTTATTCGAAATGCCTGAATGTGTAAGGTTTTCGTTGCTTTGTGGTTGCAGCTTTCTTTTGTCACAAATGCATGCGTTCGAGAGTGACCTCGAGTAACTTCTGCTTGATTTGCAGGACGCCCACTTGCTTGACGCAACTACACCTAAAAGGTTGAGATCGATTCTGGGTGTTCGAGGCATAAATGTTGACTGGAATGTGTTTCTATTGAAGTTTACCAGCCCCTACCCTCAGCTACTGATGCACCTCTACGAAAGAATGAGGCACGCCAAATTGGTTGGCGACTTTTATCCGCTGTGAGTTTTTTATGCTTATGGCAGTTAAAACAGTGGTTTATTCAAAAATATTTGCGGATCCGTGGGTTTGTAAGAATCTACGGACTTTTCACACGACAGTTGAAAACTTAATAAAAAGAAAGGTAGGTCGACCTAAGCAGCACTTGCCTCATGCAGATGTTTCATTAGCAAAGGACGACAAATTTTCATTATACTGGCTTTGTACGCCCTTTGGAGTGTCACGTATGGTCTGCGCGATCCATTTCCGCATACTTTGCGGCGTGGGTCTCGCGGCTACCTTCGCTGTGAAAACTGCGTGAACCTTTTCCATGCACACATCCATTAACACCGATCACAAGGCTGGGCAGGCCGCAAGTACCGCTATCCAAGCCAAGCCTTCGGTGTGACCCGACCGCGATTGAACCCAGCCTTCCATTTTGGTGGCGCGCTTTATCCCACTGTGCCGCTTAACAGGTAAATAGCAGATGATGAAGCTATTGATCCTACAAAATACGCCAACAAACTGTGAAATAACTGCAATATAGAAATAAATATATAAAAATATCTGAATAAATAACTCCAAAAAGTGCAGCTGTAAACTGTAAAACAAATAAAATAATTGTGAAAGTTTATCACCCAGCTGGTAAGCTACAGGACTTCATAAGCTTTTGCAAAAACTCTGGGTTGGGAGCAGTTCGAGCAAAATCGTCATCGAGCAGTTCTTAATGTTATCTACCTACATTTCAATGACAAGATGGACGTGACAAATCTGGAAGATTGTATTCATTTCTATTTGGATGGGGGTTGTGTGTATGAAACTAACTGTTAAATTAGACTTGAATTGATGGTGACTGAGTAAAATGGATGCCAGTCAATGAGGACTATGGCAAGCTTTTCCTCTGGGGAGGTCGGCGGGGTCAGCAGCCCTAGAACTCGAAAGATCTCATGTTTTTTATCAATCTCTGATAGTCTGCCTCTTCCACGTCAAGACGGGACCAAGCAAGAGCGGAGATGCAATCACGCTACCTGGGCCGTGGGTGCAGCCAGCAGGACTCGCCTCGCTGATCTTTCCTGGGACATTCTGGTAACGTGGCCATCGCAGCTGAGATTTCTCTATTCGTAAGAGAAGTGTCTCGACGTTCAGGGCTTTCTGAATTTCACAGCTGCGCACTGGAAGAGTTTAGAGCAGAAAAAGTGAAAAAGAACCAATCACTTAGAGAGCTTACAGCATTTGCTACAGTTAACACCACTGAGCTGAATAATTATGATGAACACCTTTCATTACAATACAGAGGTTGCATGACAAAAGAAACAAGGAAGAAATCCCGAACTTACATTATCAATCAGGCTAAGACCACCAAAGCATGTGTAGAAACTGACAGAAACCTGCTATGCACGACAGACCAGTAAAGAAATAATCTCACATCTTTTCAACTAGCTGGCCAGAATCAGGAACAGACAGTCAAAAATCATTCTCAGCAGCTAGTTGAAATAAGATGCAGAAAGAAGAAATGGAGAATGGAAGACAGTAACCTATAAGAAGGCCATGTCTGGATTGGGCAATATGAATAGCTCCACTCTTCAGGCAGTTATGAAGCTAGTCGTACCATTTGTCACCCGTCTGGAGTCGAATTCCATCTAACAAGCAGTTATGGAATTTGTTACACGGCAGTTCAATGATGCCCCAAGCTATGTGGAAAGCTTATAACAAAACGTATTTTCTACAACTCTTCATACTACCCTTGAAGGTGTATAAATGAAAGAAACCTTCAACCCACATGAATGGGCATGTGGTATTTTGGTTAAAAAGTACTAACATGGCAAATCTCTCAGCAACAAACACAGCTGGAAAGCACATCACTCAACAATTGACAACAATGGCAGAGGAATGTGAGAGCTTGGCTGTGGAAACTTACAACTGTCCAGTGTCCAGGCTTAACATCAGCATCATTTGACATTGAACATCATTGGCCTAAGTATGAGATTATTCTTGAAGTAACCTGACTGGCCAAGCAATCCCTGCGCAAACGCGATCTGATGGACATCAGTGATGATCCTTTGCCTGTAGAACAGCTATGGTGAATTATGAGCATGGTATAACAAACGGTGGACCCTATTGTGGGATAGCCATTTTGTGGAATAAAAAGTTAAAAACAAAGACATTTGTGAATGAAGACAAAAGTATTGTTAGAGTGGAAGTACGTTTAGAAAAACGTCATTGAATATTGTAAATGTGTACGTGCCTTACCGTTGTGAAGCTAATTATGATCACCACCTGATGTACCTAAGTAAGGTTTGAACACTGTGTGATGAAGTTTATAGCACAAATATTTTCACAGTGAGTGGCGTCATTGCCTGTCCCAACAGCATGTTTCGTTTCTGCTTAGAGCTTGGTTTGAGTCGATCTGATGAGACCATCCTTTCCAGCTGATTCATTCACTTAGGTAAGTGATGCCCGTGGTTCAGGGATCATGCAACTGGTTGGATCGTTATGTATCCTCCAAAACTGCTCATGACTCTCTCTACAAAATTGAAGTCCTACATCTTCTCATTTTCTGTGGCCATAGACGAGTAGCAGCCATCATTAAAGCTACGAAGCTATATCATATCATCAGATGTGATAACATTCCAAAACATGAGAAAAAGTGGGTGGGAAGAAGCCACAAAGCAACAGAGACTGAACTGCCAAATGCATAGCATGAGGTGGCTCTCATAAATACCTTTGCCCAAGGAGCTTATCCAATGTGTCATCCATTTGTGCAATAACGAAAAAGACATCGGCATGTTAGACCAGTTTTGCCGCAATATAATTATGGCACTCACCATGGCAGCAGGTGAAAATATATCTAAATATTAGTACACTATCCAGACATCACGTTCCTGGGTGAAATGTTTCTGTGAAGGGGATGCAGCATTGTATTGTTAAACTCTCCAATTTTGTAAGAAAGACAGTAATAAGCCCCAAAGTGCACCTATGTTTGACAATATGAGGGAAAGGCGCAAAGACTTCAAATACACGTTAAGAGCCTGTCGTAAAGCCAACGAACAGCACAAGGCAGATATACTTGCAAATTCCATGCACGACCACTCTTCCAGAAAATTCTGGTAACATCTCAAAACAGGGCATAGGTTCTATTTTTTATTTCCTAATTAATATGAAACCGTTGCTCCCATCCACAGTGGGGCGCAAACGGAAATGACGCTATTGCGGTGATGTGGAAAAAACTTGAACCACCACTGGATTCATCAAAAAACGGTAATAGTGACAACATTGTAAACCAAAATCTAAACAATCGCGAAAATTTCAAAGATGTTAGTAGTAATCTTATGTGCGACAGTTATAAGCTTGCATCCCTAATTCGCAAACAGTCCTAGACCTTGTTCTTGGTGAAAATGTTTTTTTTGCTGAGCACAGCACTTATGCTGATCCTAGCGTGTGTTTTGTATCTCAGTAACCTATTCAACGCATGGTAAAGTTCCACAACAATGCCTGAATTGCTGTGCCTATTTTCAAAAATAACAATGTTGATAATAGCGTCTATTATCAAAAATAACATTGGTGATAATTATGCCTCTTTTCAAAAGTAACAATGGTGATATAAGTGGTACTGCACACTATAGACCGGTTTCAGTCGCAACAACTATGTCTAAACTATTTGAACATTACAATTTATCTTGCAATTCACGATTTGTTGCCAACACTGACCTCTTCAAGCCTCAGTGGGACGAACATGTGTGTATTTTTACTCCAACAGATTGTATCATATTATGTAAAGAAATGCATGGCCGTGTTTTCAGGGTTATCAAATGCATCTAAGCATGGGCTTCAGAAGGATTTTTTCCAGGGGGAGCCAATAGGGATTTTTCCAAAATTTTTCTAGGGAGGCCAAAAAGGGAGTCAAGCCTCCCTTCCCCCCTTCCGGCACCCATGCATCTAAGGCGTTTGACAGACTAACTACACCTTGTTGTTTACAAAACTCATTGCGCCTATGCGCATAGTTAAACTCCTGTTGAGCTGGTGTAGAAATCAGGCCATGCAACTGGGACACTTTCCTTTGAGAGCCCTTCACTGTAACCAACGAGGTAAGACACGGAGTTTTGAGTCCGTATTTATTCTCTGTTTGGTCCATTATTGAGGAGCTTTCAGTACAGCTGTGCACAGCCAGAACAGGATACACTGCAGGAAATACAGCTGTGAATCACCTACTGTTTGTTGATGATTTATGTGTGTTTGGTCCCAGCCTCAGCAGTCTTCGAAGCCTTCCGAATATTTGTTCTGATTATGCTGCTGAACATGAAGTTGCATTTAACTATGACAAGAGATTCGGTGTAGTTTTCCCCCTAAAATGTTTAAACAACCTGTCATGCCAGTTGTTTCCCTGAATGGCGTAAGTGTGAAGTTTGCCGGCCAAGTCAGCCATCTTGGTGCAGGGTTTCTCAACCGGGGTCCTCGGCAACCCTTGGGGGCCACGGAGCGGTTATCCAGGGGCCACGAGCAGAGTTTTTTTGCTAACCAGCTCTGCCGTGATATTGCAAAACCCAAGTGTGACAATATTAATTATACGTCAGTTGAAGGGGGAAGGGGGCCACAAACCACGAAAGGTTGAAAACCACTGTCTTGGTGTGTTATTTCATGCCTCTCCGAAAGATGACACAGATATGCAGAGGCAAGTGGAATCACTTTATTGTGCAGCAAACAAGCTCAGAGTTGCCTTTGCTCAGTGCTTTACTGCAGTTGAAAACACTCTGTCTCATGCACATGCCATATATGCCTGCCAAGTGTGGGGCTGAAACTTCACTTCAAACGTCTGGTGCTTTTTGCAAATCTCAATTTTTCTCCAGTATCGCTCATATCACCTGTATGATGACAGCCGAATGCAACAGTTACTGGTGTCTTGTTTCGGTGTCCGTTCCGAAACAATGGGCAACGCGTACGAACTAATTCAAACCTGAAGCGCTGTGCCTAAGCATTTCTGTACCCTTGTGCTCTTTCAACAAGTGTGTTATGGATCTTGTGTGTCTGAGGCCAACACAAATGACTAAACAATTAAATTATTTAGGGTTTCACGAATCTTTGTGCAAATCCAACCGAATCGGGTTTCTTTAACTCAGCGCAGTGTTTATAAGTAAACTTATTTATGTTTTACGCGAAGATAATGAAAAGTTGGCTAAATCAGGCCTTGTTATGACTACAGGTCGTTTCGTTTTGGTTTTGCCTTAAGCCTTAGAAACAAGTTGCTTGGACCAACTGTAGGAAAGTTGTTTGTATTCTTTCAACCCATTACATAACAGAAGTCGAAATTCACGGGAAGAAGTTTTTATGAATGCTTCTGTATGACCGCAACACTTCTGTGTAATCTAAGAGGCGAAAAATATAAGTTTTCAAAATCATTTGCCTATTGCTCCGTTCGCTAACTTGTTTATTGCTGGTCTAGCGGTTGCAAATGTAGCTTTCTTATTTTGTGGTCAATGACTGTGACTTTTTCCTGCGTGTAAGGGCTGTTTTTAAAACTGACAATGCAATTTTACATAAGTCAAATGAAGTTATATATGTAATGATTGTCGGTTATTCTTTGTAATAAATCTTATTTATATTGCATAGATTTTACACGTCTTATTATGACAAACGTTCACCAAAATGACCTGCTTTTAATGCGAATGTGCGGACTGGTAGTTTTCGAATGTATTTTTTAATTATCATTCGCAACGATTTAGCAATGGCTTGCCATTTTCCCACCGCAGAAATGCTGAAAACGATGGCAATAACGTCCAAGCTGCGCAAAGGAGATGTCAACGTTTTGTTGCATTATTTGAGACACACACGCGGTCAGTTTCGCTATGAACCAGGCCACTGGCCACTGGGTACTTCATAGTTCGTTTAATGTAGATGTACACTAATGTAAAACTATCATGCTGCGTCCTGCTAATACATGCTATCATTTTGAAAGCATTACGCGGTGCAGAGCACGCGCGATTTCTTGAGTTATTATTACAATTCAACGATGGTGCAAGACCCAAAAGCCAAAGAAATACAAAGGTTTTTAACTATATGTTTATTTTCCCTTTGGTTTATCCAGGAGGCCTGTAACTCCCAAGCATGGCCACAAGAAGTCATTGGTTTCACACCAGAAGTCACCAGAGAGTCGTTCGAAAGGTTGGTGGTGTTATTCTTTAAAATATCTGTGTGTGGTAGATACGCAATATCCGCTTCGTCAACACCTCCGCTCGCAAAGAGGTAATTGTAGATTTCCAAGCGTCAGCAAAGTCCAACCTAGTCGCAACAATGAAGCTGCGTGATCCGCATCCGCGCTTTATAGTCTGAATACGTGGTTCGCTTGTGAATGGAAATCGTCCGAAGTTACTTCCGCGTTTGTGACGTGGCAATGTTGGATAACGTAGGCAACTTCTTTTGCATAATCTCCTTGCTTCGCATCTCCATCGCAGCATTTGAGGTTACTTGCATGACACACTCTGCATTTTACGTGCAGTAACTACGCTTACGGTAGTAAATCATTCTTTCCCAACTTGACATTTGTATTTATTCCTCTTCATTTTTGATTCGTCGCTGTAGGATCTATCGCCTCACGCGACAGGACTCAGGAAAATGAGGCGCTGCAAAAGCACTTGGATGAACTAGAGGCGTTTGTTAAAGAGAATGAGATTGCAGGTGAACTGTGCTTTATTGCTCTGCAGTATCTTGGCGTTCAGGTGATGAACTGTCCTGAATTGTTGCTAAAGTTCCTGCAAGGCCCTTCTGATTGTGTTTTCGAAAATCATTTTTCAATATTGCTCAACTGTGCGTTGTTTAAAGTTAGTTTTTCTCTCTGCTCGCATCGGTTTTCACTCCCACTGGAGACCGAAACCTGCGCTCAACGATATCGTTGTAACACTAAAATATGTAGACATTTCTCTACGAGCTGTGTTTCATGGCGTTGGTTACTTTTGGCGGTTAGACATCTTCTGCTCGACATTAGTTGTGGAGTCATGTAATTATTCTTCCCTTACATTTTAACGAAATGCATTGCCTTCGTATCCACTTTGACTTTTTCAAATTCTTTCTTTTGACGTTAAACACGATCTACTTAACATTTCTGCTCGCTAGCTTGAGACCTTTTTATATCCGTGATGGCTGATCTCTTTCTTACAGCTTACCAGGAAAGTGGTCAATGAAAATCACTCTCGATCAGTTTAAAGCTGTCGATCAACGTAAATTCTTGTAAATTTTAAACAGTCAAAAGTCCTATAGCGTTGCGTTTGGGAGTTATGGTTGTTTCAGGCCACACTTCTCTTTTTTAGGATCAGATTTATACAAATACCGACTCACTGTCAAATACCAAGACAAGGTTGTGATGGATGAGACTATTTGCTTTGAAAGCGGATCACATCTTCTTTATCCACCAGACGATGATCCTTTAGAAGCATCCGGAGAACACCAGCTTGTGAAGTTACCTCGATTTGGTGGCACGCAAGATTCGTCAGAAAAGGTGCGCCAAGACATCAGCAAAGTTCTCAGTCTTTTCTGCCCTGGCCTCAAACTCCGCGGCCAAGTTGGTTTCACACTCCTGTGCAAGCGCTGCTGCCAAGTTCAAGTGTTTTGGTCGAAGGGCGCGAATTCGGTCAAGCTGGAACAAAGCGAAGATGTTCGATTGTTTTCGTACTTGGACATGTGGTCTCGCATTGCTTTCGGAGATTTCGTGAACGGCCCTTTCTGCGATATTAAATTATCAATAGGGAAAAATCCGAAAACGGAACGAGGCATCGTCGAATTGGACCTTTCACCGTGCTTTCCCAAAGCTTTGGAAGATTTCATTCGTTCCAAGCAACATGATGATGAAATAGCAATAAGCTTGTCTTGATGCACTTGACCTGCGTTTCTCAAACTTTGTTCTGCGGAACACTGATGTATTCCGCGGCCTTTTAAGTATGCTGCCGAATAATGAACATGACGCATTGCAGGTTCATTTGACTCCAGTCGTCACATATTGGTGTTTATTACCTCATAATAAGCGTGAATCATCTGCATAAAAAACTTATTCGTGTGAATCACTTGCTTAAAACTCTTGTTTTTCAGCAATCCAAAATTTTGGGGCTTAAAACCCTCCCCCACAGATTACACCCTAATTTCTTGGTGTTTCGTGAAGCGAAACAACAAGACGTGGCGTTCCATGTTCAAAAGTTTGAGAAACCTGCATTAGACCAATGTGGTATTCTTCATCTGCTGAGCTTTTGCACAATCACGCAACCAGTTCCTATTTTTGTTTCTTTTTTAGCAATTAGCAAGTTCAAGGCAACCAACCCAGTGTTGAAAAACCTACTGTTCCAGTTTTGGTGCGAAATGATTGAATGCGTTGTGTATAAACCTGTATTCATTTAATTTTTCCGTACTTGCACTGTGTTGCTGCACACCTTCACTGGGTACGTAAGTGATAAAATCCGTTCGTGATAAACTTGACAACGGGAAAGGCTGTAACAAACAAGCGGTTGCTTGAACGAGACAGTGTCTTTCGTCAAATGAGATCACTTGCGTCACCGCAACTGTTACGTCACAGAGTCCTGTGCCGCAGTTTAATTTCGTATTATCGCCGAACATATGCAAAGCTGCATCGACGTTCGCCTGCTTCACGAAAGATATTTGTCGCGTCATACTCGTATTAACTCTTCTAGTGTTTACGAACAGCACAGTGTGTTTTTGTGCATGGGCGTCGATAGGGGAGGCGGGGTTTTGGAATTTGATATTTTTCTTTCACGTTTTGGTGGAAAAATGTTTTCCTCTTAGTTTCGAGTTGGTAAAATAAGAATTCACCAACGTTGCCCCCCTGGAAAAAGTCCTTTTGCTGCCCCAGGAAAATCTACTATTGCCTCCACCCTGGAAAAAAATACCTCGTAAGACCATGACTCAGCATATCTGACGCTCACCTGGTGCTGAAAAACGCTATAAAGTGAATAAAAACGATCGTTGCAAAATGCGTGAATAAAAACGATCGTTGCAAAATTTTAAAAAGTGGATTGCAGTAAAAAAACTCGGTTTTGTTTGCTATAGAATTGTTAATATCCGAATCTTCTTCCACTAAGTTACTTTCCGCGCAGTTTCGAGACTACTTTCTATTTTTCTATTTATTACTTTTGTGCGCCCTCATGGCTGTGTTGCTTCAACCGAGCAGCGCATGCAGTAAAGTTGGTTTATTCGAGATTTTCGTCTTAAAGCAGTTTCTTTCGTGTACTCCGGTAGACGATGAAATGGATGCCGATTTTGTGCATTTGACCTAAGGTAACCTCGTGCGATGAAAACTCTGGAAACACTGCTCGTTTCTGCGACGAGATTTTTGCCCTAAGCGATTTCTTTCGCGTACTCCTGTTACGTGCAGTTGAAACAAATATGCATTCTCGTGTGAAGTTCGTCTGTGAAATCGGATTTATTTTTATCTTATCAGTAATCACGTATTTTTACTGCTCAGTTGTCGTCTTTATAAACCGAGTAACTTGAAATGTAAGATTCTATATGTTAAAGTTCGTTTTGTTATGCTTTTGTGAATAAATCGTTAAATAAAAACACGATTATGACGTGATTAATGCAGATTGAGGTCCACCTGACTTGACTATCGCACCGCAGTGTTACGTATCGTCGATACAAGTTTTTGTCAAAAGTATTACGTATATCTGTTGGTTCATTTTAAATTTAAACGTTTTCGCATAGATCGAGGTATTTTACTGAATTTTTCAGTTGTGATTAACGATAACACTCATTTGCTTCCCAACTCTCTCAGATATACCAATCGATTTGCTTCCTCGGTGTTTGATTTAGTCGCATTTTCCTATTTTAATTTTTCTAGCCAACAAAGTTACGTAGTTCCGGACCTGAACCATCGAGGAAGCTGCTTTTCAAGCGGTAGCGTGAAATTAGCGAGTTAGGCGTTCGGATCATAACCACACTTGCTTTGGTCAAGCGTCTAAATAAAGTTTAATTAGAAACATTTTCTTATATCGTTATAACTTTCAAATTAAGAACTAAACGAAATTGTACAGCCAATGGTAATTTATGACGTTACCCCCGCAAAATTTTTATACATCATTTTGTATTTTTGGGTTGATCTGTTTTTCGTCTGATAAAAGCCTGAGTAAAGCATTGGCACAGTAACTGTTCTTGTATTGTAAGCAGAACTTGTTTCTACATACTTCAGTTTTTTCGAGATAGGAGCTTTTTGCAAAACGTAGTTTATGTAACCTACTTTTTTGGACAGCAAAATGAGCACTAAATAAAATTTAAACTTTTGAAATACTTAAACTGAAGTGCTCGTTGTGCGGTCTGCACCAACTGTAAGAATTATTCCTCCTATCATTCTAGTGCTTTTCATTTCTTCATGAACATTTCGTTGTCTTGTTAACGTCTCCGGCGTTTAGGCATGCTTTTTCGTAATATCTTTCAAAGAGATTGGAATCAGTAAGCGAGATTTGATAAACATCAGTAAGAAACAGGTCAGTTGAGCCGTAGCCTGAGCTCACGCAATTTTGGATGGCTGGAGCCGGAGCCTGAAATTTTGGTACAGATTCCACAGGCCTAGTTCGTGGTGCAAGCGAGCTGTGCAGATAATACAATGGTCCAGATCATTTTGGGCCGGAGCCAAAAACTTTTACCTGTTCGAGCTGAAGCAAAAAACTTCGCATGTCTAGAGCCAGAGATGGGTCTGAACTTTGATTTCTGGCTCCACATCCCTGGTAAGAAATACTACGAACCATCTAGAATTCATTTAACAACTGAGGTGACAACGCAGTCCGCGGAATAATATTTCAGAGACATGCTGCTAGAAGAACAACAGTCGACAACCATTGCTTTCGCCCATTGTCCTGTGCAAGCCCGCAACCGGGCAACTGCCCTCCCCCTGAAACTTTCAAAATCATGTGTAGTCGTTAGGCACAATAACAAGTTACAGCCATTTTGCCCCCCGAAATAGTGCAACTATATGTTGCAAACATTTTGCTCCCCCCCGAAAATATCAGCTGGTTGTGGGCCTAAAGTTCGAGGCTTGCAAGGAGTGCGACGAAAGAGCTATTCGCATCAAATATGACTTTTCTTTCTCGATATCTGCTGACTTTTCTAAAATCTAGTTTTGCTACGTTAAGCCGCAGACGTAAGCGGCGTACAAACACGAGCTCAGAAAACTGGCCGCAGTGTCTGGCTAAGCTCAAAAGTTGAGCGCGCATTTTCCTATTTTTATCAATGTTTCGTCGATGTCGGACTTTTCTTCTGTGGATTCATACCCAAACACGAGTTTTTACTTCCTTTCACCGCTCCATCTATGCCAACAACCGATTGCTGGTTAGATTATGTATTTCTGTGGCAAAGGCATTTTTAACTCGCAAATCAAAAGATTGCAATGTTTTAAGAATATTTTGTTGTCACTATAAATCTGATTTATTTTTATTGCTCAGTTATTGTCTTTATAAAATGAGTTACTTGAAATGTAACATCCTATATGATAAAGTTCGTTTTATTCTGATTTTGTGAGTAAATTGTGAAATAAAAACATGGTTATGACGTGCTATATGCAGGTTAGGTCCACCTCATTAACCATCGCAGTCGCACCGCAGTGTTGTGCATTGTTGAGACGATTTCCTGTCAAAACTATTGCGTCTGTATTGGTTCATTTAAAATTGAAAAGTTTTTGCATAGGCTGAAGTAGTTTCGCAGAAGCTCTGATTAACGGTAACACTCATGCGCTTGCCACCTCCCTTGAATATACCAATTCAGTGTTTTTTAAGCCGTTTTTGGGTGTGAAAATGACACCCTAAAATTTGCAATGACACCCTAAATTCTGAAAGCCAAGATATGGTTTTGCCTTGAAATAAAACGATTTGAGGAAAGCATATGTTTTCTTGCACGAGGATATTGCAACAGAGGGCTGCAATTTTGTAGGCCAACCAGGGTCGTCGCCAGCGGGGGCCAGTGGTACCCGCCCCCCATTTAAAATCTGTGCTCCCCCATTTTGTTTGTCCCCCGGATGCTGCATATATCCTATTTTCTATTTTTAAAATGTGCCCCCCTTGTGTTTTTCGGCCCCCCCTGCTGCGAACTCCTGGCGACGGGCCTGAGGCCAACAATTTTCTGGCGCAGAACTTGGAAACGAAAATTGTAAGCATGGGTATCTGTACAGTGTCATGCGCACCGCCTCGCTTCGGCCTCTTACCATACTGCCACAGATTTGTACAGTATGATGTACGAAACTGCGAAAGCACCTTAATGCAATTGCGAAAGTGTTTTACTGTTTCACCGTTGTGATTGGCTTACCTGGAGATGTATCAGACTACAATGATGACAAAAGGTCGGCAGTTGCAGCGCGCATGCAAAACAAGGTGGTTGTCAAGTGAGGCAACAGTGAGAGGCAGGAGTGAGATTTTGGCTATATGGGCCGCACTGAAGCAGCTGTCAAAAATATAAATGATGCAATGTGCATTGCTTTACTGCGACTTATGAAAACAAAAAATTTCAACGTTGTTTTTTCCTTTTGTCAACGTTGCCACCTCACCTGGCAGAACTGAGCAAAGTTTTTCGGGCGGGATGTTGTAACTTTGCCTAGATGAAAGCTTCCGTAGAACTGTGCATCAATAAGCTCTCCGATGCCGCTGCTAAATCCGAGCTTAAAGCTGATTGAAAAAGTTTGATCTTCCCTATGCTAACACATTACCTTTTGTTTCACTAACGCGACTACCCTGGTATCCAGACCGCGGACACAGTCCAGCTGTTACAAAATTGCTAATCGAATACCGCGTAACACGACCACATATTCTGTCGGTATCCTTACGCTGGAAAACTGGTAACCTGTCAGCAGCAATTTGCTTAACTGCATCGCGTTGTCCTGAAGCATCGTGGATAGTCAGCAGTGTTGCTTTTGCCACTGGGGTCAGTCTCGTTAACATCAGATTGTTGTCTTCAACAACAGATAACATCAGATTTTTATGTTACAGTTTCATGTAAGCCAAATGCGTCCATTATCAATACCTAACAAAGCGCTATTAACCCTGGATAAGTAACCCTGAATTTTCGTCACTCGAACACCAACCTGGGGTGGATGTTACCCCTTTATTCAAAAATAAAAAAACAATACTTTTTTTCAATTTAGGTTGATGACAAAAACTACATTGAAAATGTAGCTCTTATTCCGTTGTTTGTGCACTAATAAAGTCACTTTATACTTTAATTGATGCTATTGCTGATTAAAAGGAAAATACTAAAAAATACCGAATTTTTTATAAAAGATTAAACTAAAATTTTTTTTAAACAAATATAAGAGACTTGAAGAACTTTTACTGCTTCACGCTGGTACCGAGGTGTCTGAAGCATACCCTGAGTGAATTATAGCCTTGTAATGCAACTGGAATGTGTATGGGAGGCATGCCAAAGATGGCCAAATTTTCATGTGAGTGAATGCATGCATATTGTTTCATATGAATCAGCTAGTAAACAGAAGCAAGACAAATACAACAGTTGGCGATCAAATGCACACAGTTACTAAAATATACAAGCACAGCTGTGATCAAGGTCTTCAGCTGACAAAAGGCGATGACAGCCGTTGTTGTGCCCATGGTGTTATGAGGGCCTTATCAGCTCCAATAGGAAACACCGTCTGATGATGATAGCCATGCCTCTCCTGGCCCGATTTTTACGGTTGATTATGTAGTAATTAATGCCTGCTGCATTCAGCATTCCAAACATCACACAGAGGGGCCAATGTCGTGTTTTTCTTGAGCATGAGGTCCCTGCATATCACCAGGTACATGGCATATGTCGACAGTAACGTGGGGTGGGATCAACCCAAAATTACCAACTATTCAGTGGAAAAGTACTGCTCAGGAGTATAAACTCGATTGCACCAGACCGCCTGTCTGACTAATACCAGTAAGCTATTGAAGCTTTGAAAGCGCTGCAGTGTTTGTTTACATAAGAACCGGACGTTGGGCACGCGTGGAGGGGTTGGATCAACCCCGTGATAGCGTTGCAGGGTACCTCATTGTAATATTTTATCCGTAATAGTGCGAAAACTGCAGGGGAAGTCTGTTATGCGTAACATAAATATTATCCTTAACGCAGCGTCTGTTTGGCATGATAACCAAACACAAATGAGGATGAAAGACTGAAAAACGAAACTTAAAAATGATTATGAATATAACTTCTTTTCACCTGAAATGACAGGAAATGTGAAAAACAAAAGTAACAGTCCTGTCAACATCAGATTTCTCGCCAAAACATCAGACATCAGATATTTTTCTCAAAACATCAGACATCAGACATTTTTCTCAAAACATCAGATCTGATGTTAAAACATCAGAAGTAGCAACGCTGATTGTCAGGGATGTACGCGTCAGTGCAAGCGCAGTGAGTGCCAATGTGGCGTAACAAACTCATACTGTAAACTCTTCTGGAATTTGTACTGCCGACATCGACTTTTTCCGTTGTGTAATTTTATAGTACAGTAACGATAGGCTATGGCAGCACGTAAGACAAAGCTAAATAACTTTCAAACAAGGAAAGAATTGTAGAAATGAAGCGATCGCGATAACAGATGAAACCTTTAGGAATCCAAGTGTGACGTGACCACCCCAGTCCCGTCACACGACCAATTGAGTGCCGTCCAGTGGGTGGTCGTGCTAGCGTGGTTCCACTGTGTATGTATATCCAAATGATATTTTTGAGGTAGATAAAATTTTCTTTAAAAATTATTTTCAGAAAAATCAGCTTTCCATACCAGATTCCCGACTAAAATAACACTAACCTTAAATCTAACCTCACCAAAATATAACCTAACCTTAACTAAAAATAACAGCCCAGTTTGATATGTGCTAAATTGATATGGTAAAAATAACAATTGCACTCATTGCAATTCAGTAGTTCATTTTTCTGTTCACATTCAAGGACAAATCAGTAAGACTATTAGTAAGAACAAGAGCATGCGCTCACTTATCAATACCTGGTGTGAAACTCGCTTTCACTTATTACGCATGGTTTTACGTTCATTCATAAAACATAACACTACTGAGCAGAGGCGGATCCAGGAAGTTAGTTTAGGGGGAGCGATTTTAGTGATATTTGACAGTCAAGTCTCATCACCGGTTCACTATTGTAAGAGAGATTAAGTATACTTCACAACACTGCTGTGACAAAACAATTGACCGCAAAATGACCTTGTAATGCGAATGCTGTTTTCCGAATTGCACAAAATCATGGTGAAAAAAGTTACTTTCGTGGGGAGCGATCGCCCCCCCCCCC
>Ga0210059_1001415_pt1 | contig 36017 bp, 12 predicted proteins | sample Ectturendosymbi2_FD_188042 | JGI IMG/M metagenome (GOLD analysis project Ga0210059, IMG submission 188042) | Ecteinascidia turbinata endosymbiont from Florida, USA - Sample 2 (SPAdes) (version 2) | ecosystem: Host-associated > Tunicates > Ascidians > Unclassified | place: Key West, Florida... | reverse complement strand
GCTTGTGTATAGTTTCTCTGGGAGGTACGAACTTTTTTCTTTAGAACTAATAAGGGAATTAATGAGCTTCCACATTTTCCCAGAATCATTTCGACAAGACAAGAATTGTGACTGATAATAGCTTTTTTTGTTGATTTCCAATACATGAGTAACTTTATTCCTGTACTTTTTATTGGCCTTTTGACTACTAAAACCAGAGCTCTATATAGCCTGTTCTTGGTATTAATCGATTTGAAAAGACATGGAGTTATCCATGGTTTATGGGACAGTTTTTGTTTGGCTTTGGACAGCTTTTTATAGGAGTTAAGTTTGATGCTTGTGGGAGGTCATTCACATACAAGGCAAATAACAGGGGCCCTAGCGATGAACCCTGGGGGACCCCTAGACTTACTCCATGGGTAGCTGACCTAAACCACCCAACAACAGTATACTGCTGTCTGTCTTACAAATTAGTAAGAAGTTTATGTGGTAATCCTCTAATCCCATAAAAATGTTTCAACTTCCACAGAAGCATCTCATGATCAAGCGCATCAAAGGCCTTGGACAAATTATTAGGAAGTCAGGTAACCACGAAAAGTTCTAAAAACTTAGCTGTAATATCATGTTACGCATTTTAGAGGTTACTTTATTCGGCTGCATTTCATGTAAGTGGCTAATCGACAACGAAGTTTACATCGCCGTCTGTTACCCCAGCAAGCCGTTTTTTATACCATGTTGTGGAAACCGAACGCGCTGTTGCACAAGATATTCCTTCGTGTTGGAAAGATTCGACGTGGCCAACTTCCGTCCGTAGCTGTTGGGAAAGGGTAGGTGACTGTGATCCAGAACTAAACATCACAAAATTGAAGGACTGCTCACATGCGGTAACTTTGTGCATTAACCAAAAAGGACCAGCAATATACAAGCCAGTCTTCCGTTATTGGTAACACTATTTGTAGGTCAACGACTGCGTACGCAATAAGGGAAGATAGGGGTTAAAATTTGCTTACATAATACGCGGACGCTCCCTTGTGGTTCGATTGTTATGAATTGCCAATTTAGCGTAATCAATCATTGTCGCAGCGTACTTGATCAATTCTCGCTAGGTAACACGGTGTATCATAAGAATATGTTAATGTGATTTTTGCGTTTCTTGTTCCGTTGAGTTTTTTTCGAGTTTGGGCACCGCTGAACTTGTTCGGTTCAATATACATGACGGCTTCCTATGAACTTCTCAGTTAACGAACACGATAACCGAGCTCATAAATGCCATTGATAGTAAGTTGGTAACACGACAGAACACTGCACGAACAGCAATGTTACGCAAAATCCGTCTGTTAATTCGCACACGGGCCAAACAAATGCAATTTAAAAAATCGACAACCACAGACGTTGCACACGATGCTGCCAGTAGTTTCCCCCCACAACATCGCCTTCTGCGTAAGCCCTACAACAAAAAACATTGCTTTCTCGGGCAAAGCAAGGCTCATTGACCGTTGGATCCGTCAGAAAACAGGTTGTGATATTTCAGCCCCCGGCGGATGACTCCCTCCGGCACACCACTGGTTGATTTGAGCTGATTAGTATATATTTGTGGACATTTTCCAGGTCTAACACACTTGCTTGTGTTCATAACCGGAAAGCTTTTGACCCAGACGTGGCGTCAAACTGAGTTTTAGCCGTAGTTTACCTAACCTGATGTCAATTGACAGGTCCCAATGACGACTGATTGCTTACGCTTTATATTTGTTGATAGTTTATTTAGAGATAGAGACAGATTCACATTTAAAACACATACCTAACTCACCACGTCTGCGTTCCAACGGCAATGTTTGCTTAAATCAAACAACTTACTGTGCTTGCAGGCATGAGAAAGCGATATCGCCAGTAACAAAAAAATGTTATGTACAATATTACTGAAGACGACACACGATGGGCAGGATAGGCTAGCTCAGTAAGGTCGTCCGGCGCTGCGCAGAAGACACAAACCACCGCCTTTTGTGCCGGGCGCGGGTATGACAAAAGCAATAACGATAAAAAAGAAACACTAGGACGAAGCACTGATTAAAGTCAACAAAGAACGCGTTTCGTAGTTTTGAATAGGCGTAAAGAACTAACAGGTAGCAAGCAAACGAGGCCGGCTGTGGAGCGGGGGGAACCGGCCGAAGCTGCTTCTCTGCCACAGTGTTCGTCGTGCTCCTACACCCCCAACAAGCGGCTTCGAACGCGGACCCCACCTTAGTCGCATAGCACACGAGCGGCGTATCTGGTATTACCATATATGGGTGAACCACTTGGCTAACCATCACCCGCTGTGAGTTCGACGCGATTCGACGCAGATGAATACTTGCCCAGCACGCCAACACACATACACGATCAAGCAACGACAGATAAATAATAACAAAGGTTTACTTGTCAACGCTCAAACAAACATTACCACTGCTAAAGGATTCTGAAATCGACTAACAATCTCAATGCAGCAAAGAAAAGTCGAAACAGCAATGCTTCGAGCGGCACTGAATCTACCTACTGGGTAAACCGGACAGCAAGCACTGTCAGCTTCACAGCACTGCAACTGCGCATTGTATGCTGTAGATGGTTTGCGTTGATGCATCCAGCACGCGTTTCCGCCTGAGCGCACCTGATTTTGCGGTAGTGTGAGCTAAGTTTAACCAAGACCGGACGACTAACAGGATAGTTTAGCGGTTAGTAGCTGATGGCGCACAAGTAACACGCAAGAGAATGCTAGACCCCAACGCGACTTGCTATTGATGCTTGCGAGAGTGTAAAAGGGAGATCGAAAATAGTTATATTCAACTTGCACGGATTAGTAAGCGTAACCTTGCCGCACAAAGTTTCGCATGCAGCGCAAAATGTGACAATCGCTTCCACTCACTGGAATTCTGATTAGCTGAAGAAGCGCGTTAGATTTTATGTGATCTCCGTTGGGGAGATGGTCCATGCAAGTCCGTCCAGGCGGGCTTATACAACGAGGACCCGCTGACACACTATTGCACATTGTCGCGGACGAAGCTCACCACGAGGGTTGGGTACAGCGAATCACGTCAAAATATACGTTGAACTGACTGATTTCAAGCAGCGACTGACTGCGACAATACCAGCAAGAGCTGCTAAGTGACACGAGGTTCGTTTCACGACAGAAACCAACAAAACGCAAGCACTATGAGGATATTTCTGGAAATCGGGGAGGTCACTTCACACAACAACATTATTGCTGCGTCACTGATGGTTTTAACCGCATACACGCTATAAAGCCGATGATGATGCCGCGGCGTAAGCTGCATGACACGTATCCTGGGTAGAACAACACGACCGGGATGTTCGCACAAGCAGATCACGATTAAATACTAAAATCCAAGTCAAAAGAAACAAAATGCTACCTGCAATTACGAGAACCGTGACGCGTCAACGCAGGTAATACCTAATAAGGTAAACAAGGTCTTTTTCCCATTTCATTGTTTCGCTAAAGGTTTGGAATACAGCACGGTATGCCGTGGAAGTCTTTCCCCGGTACTTAGTAGCACGTCACAGACAACGCATGCGCTGTTACCGGGTATTTTTGCGATTTCACGGTTTCGCGACATGAGACCAGCAGACACACATACATAGACAAAATTCAGACGTGACTTCATCCGGCCACTCGTTGCTCTATCCACTGCAAACGAAGGAACGTACACGTTCCTTCGTTACGTTTTTTTTCCGAGCATTGTAGGCGACTGTCTTTTTTCGAAGTACATCGCCGGCAAGCAATGGTGGTTAAGACAGCGTTCGACTGAAACCGCTTGTCGTTAATTCCACACTTTGAGGAAAGAGTCCCATGATCCGGTTGCAACCGCCATACCGTCGACTGTTATACCAAGACAGCTTACTCTGTTGTCGTGGCCTGCTAGGACTCCTGCAAAAGAATACCGTGAACATCATTCGTAAACGTAACACCCAAGCAGCACAGCACTGCAGCAAGCTTAGCTGGTATCCACTTTCAACTGGTGTGGCGTAACAGCAAAGCCTACCATTACACAGGAAGCGCGTCAATCAATTAGTCATAAGCTCAAAGCGACACCAGGTACCTGAACACTGTAGTATCACTGAACAAGTGGCTTCACACAATTCTACACAAGACTGCAAGCATTTTCCGTGACTGACAACTTTCCCAAATGCAGCAACGCATACGCGTGAATTACGAGTTGGCAATACATAGTGTCTCCGACCGACAACTGCATTGACCTCAGCAATCGCATTCCCATGCATCAACGTACCTGCTCGGTCACTTTTCAGTGAATCCCAAATGTTGCAGTTGAAATCGTCATAGCCTGCAAAAAAGAGTCTTCCACTTCTGCTGAACGCCACGCTCGTGATGCCACACGCAATGTTATCGTTGCTATAAACCATTAGTTCTTGGTCCGAGCGGATGTCAAACAACCTGCACGTGGCATCGTCTGAGCCTGTTCCAAACGCCATGTTGTTGGGAAACATCTACAATAAAAAGAAACAAACTAAGTTAATAGAATGAGAACTTTCACCTCTATTTATCGCTTGATGGCTTTGGTTGAAATCCCCAAATTTCCTATGAAACCATGCAAGCCCAGAATTGGGAGCGGATTCAGCATGTAATAGGATGTCGCCAAGTCATCAACGGAGGAAACAGCGTGAGAGTGGCTGCCCTGGGAAGCTTCACGACGAATACCAGTCGCCGTCGCTCAAGCACGTCATCAACTTGAAAAACTCAGCGGGTCAGTCAAACATGATTTGTTCATTGAAGACGTTCGACGGAGGATCCCTTCCTTCCTCGAATGACAGCTTGCATATACATGATCACAGTGAAACGACGTTGCTACGGTACTGGTATGAATGTTTACAACTAGAGTTATTCTGTTCTGAGACACAGACACTTGACAAACACGACTTGAGTACATTTTTATATTTTGCTGTTTTCTGATGAAACTGAGCTACGCACCCTGGCGTTCTTGAACGAACGCACATGTGTGACCACACTTACGAACCCATGTAACTTTGCGTATACAAACAAGCCCACAACTTTCCAAGTTGGTTCTATGTTACCTTGATACTGAAATCATTTCGTCCAAGCCTTGACAACATCAGCTGTACCTTAACCGTTTCAAAAAATTTATTTGTGGTGGTAAGGCATCTGGCACTGGACTAGCAATGAGCGCCGATAACTGAATTCGAATCGGCTCTGGTGGTATAATATGTCAAATACCGAGATTTGTACTAGGTGAGGTGGCAACCGGACCGGGTCGTTGACACGAGTTAAGCAGTGGACAATACATAATAATTAGGCCAAGTTTCTGTTGTAATAAAATCGTGAGAAATTTGCATTTATGCACAAGCATTTTAAACGGCACTGATTTACTCAAGCGATTTATTTACATATAATGCCAAACTTCGCTCCACAGTGCATGAAGTTGCTAGGCAAAATAAGAATTTGGCCTACAGTTCTGGACTGATGTTTGCCGGGCCATTTCTACAATTGTTTTTAGGTCGCTTTTGATCGAATTTGCAGTAAAATGTTTCATGTAAAAAAGAAAGTGGCAATATAAAATGTGTGGAATCAACTTAAAATATAGTACAGTAGAATTAGTCTAATTCGTTACTTTTTATCTTTTGTGTACATTTCTGTTCACCTAACTAATTCATCAATTTGCTCAATTCGTCACCTCTTTCTATCCCTTAGAAACGTTTTGTTCGGCTAATATGTCATTTGCAGTTACGCTTTTGATGTCTGTCTCAGCAGCTAGTACGTGGGGGAATTCATACAAATTAAGGATCTTTATCTGAGAATTGTTGCACCTTGCAATTTGTTTATCGAATTTATACACGAGGTGCGAAGCACAACCTGACTCCCCATTGAGACAACGCGGGAAGTCTTTAGAGTTTATTAACGATTTCAAAGGTGCTAGATCAAATGGAAGAGTCTAGATCAGCTATGTCCAAGCCAAATGGCTTGCTGAGCCAAAAATCATGTAACTATCTCAACCAGGACCGCATGTTGAATGACATATGAGGGCCACACATAGCAAACTAAACTTAGCTCAGGCTGTTGTACTGAAAGCGTTCTAATCACAACTGCAGCAGAAACGGACGTGATAAAAGTGGCACTGAGAATACCTGCATCAAAAATGTCACATTAAAGATTGTCAAAATAAGGACAGTTGTCATGTAGGATACCTTTACAGGAAAACACCGAAAACTGGGCCGCACAAAATGCGTTCCGCACAGGTTGGACATACCTAGTCTGGATAGAGGAATTAACTGTTGTATTCAAACTTAACATCATAAACTTCATAAAATTGTATTTTACTGCAAATGTGTACGAGTCACTATGACAAAGCATACTAGCTTCTATGATAGAGTTTTCACCTGTTTGCATAACTTGTCACTTCGCCTAAATCAGTGGGTGGTTCTCAACCTGGGGTTCACAGGAAGATTTCCAGGGGTACTTGGATAGTGGTTTGATGTATTGCTACTTTTTAATATCCTAAACTAGAGGAAAATTTGTGCCGATTGAAAACACCATGTAGATTTTGCCTGATCTTGCATTGTTGTGATGCAAAAATGTTAAATCCACTGCTTTGCCAGCTAACTTGGGGGTTCGGGTTGATTGTCTTATGACTCGAGGGGACTAACGGGAAAAAGGTTTAGAACCCCTGGTTCTAAATCACCTTTTTCTAATCCCCTTGAGGTGACGAATTAGGCAAATTGTAGTGTACTACAAAAACTATGAGTAGCCTATTTAGGAAGCTGTAAAAAAGTTGCCGTTGCAAAAAATGTCCTAATAATAATGAAACAATGCTAGCGTCCGTCACCAGTCTCCGATTTACTATTCGTGCTTGAGGTAAAAAATTCATAGTTATGACCACGGCACCACACTGACTGCAATTTCTGGTGCCGTTTGTCTAACTGTTAAAAATGAACAACACGCATAATTTTTTTTAGTCGCAGTTGTGTTTGTAGGCATTAATGATGCAAATGTTTGATTCAAATACTGAGTTTTGCAAAGGTCTGCGCATACGTTGTTACAGTCCTCATGTAGACCATTCGGGCTGATCTTCACTGCCACCAAACTAAGATCGAATCTTTGCAGTGTTGTGACTAGATAGGTTACAGTTAGTAGAAGTCTAGATCATGACAATCTTATTAGGAAGTGGATAATCTTGCAGGCGTAAGTACCACGGCCAGAAAATGGTGCCATTTGCGCTTTTCCAACCAGCTCATAGTGACTCTCCTCTCACCGCATTCCATGCTGATCATACATGTTAAATCAACATGTAGTAACCCACTTTTGCATAGAAACTACACGCATGGAATGAACAGCACGCCAGCATGTTTGGACAGTCAGTGCACAACATGGACAAAAAATGGCCAAGCTCGTTTAAGAAAAAAAACCAAAGTTTTGTAGATTACATTAGTAACCAAAACAACCGTCAAAGTATAGACATGCAGTCATACTGGCGTCACTGCTACAAAGCAAGAGCTTATGAAACCATTTCACACTGTGTAGAAGAGTGAGATACAGGGCGGGTGGCTGTACCCAAAATATTTTTGCTTAAATGACTTTCACCATGCGAATGCAAATGGTCACAAGCAGTTTTGGTTAAAGCATTTGCTACATAAAACATGATCAAGCAACAAATTTAATGGTTTAAGCCAGTGGTTCCCAACCTGTCTAGGCTTGCGGCACCCTGCAGAAGAGAATTATATTTTGCGGCACCCAGTGGCGTACCCATACAATTTTGCTTCAAGGTTTGATGACAATTTGAAAATGGATTTTTAATAGTATATTAAAAAACGCATTAGCTCGCGGCACCCTTGGGTATTGCAAATGGCACCCTAGGGTGTCGCGGCACCCCGGTTGGGAACCACTGGTTTAAGCAGTCACCGGATATGACATCATGCACAAATTTTCCTTGATAATGTTTTTTCTTAACGTCACGAGTGCACTACAACACCCTTATTACATTGTTCAGTTCAGTTTATTTATGCATCCCGACCAAGCACAGAATACTTCATCAGGAATACAGGGACAGGAAGCGACCGCCGTAGCTGTCATTTACGTCACTGCCCCCCTTATTACATTGATGATGCTAGCGTTAGTCAGCAAAATAATTCACTATGAAATTCACCATGATTGCTGTGGCTACTGCTCTATTTTGGGTTTTTGTGAACAGCAGGTTAGTTTCAATGTTAAATTGCTGCTATCGCAAATGGTCAAGTGCCATGGATCGTTGCACAGCAGCAAAAACACTCCTTGGACAATGGTGTAGTACTAGCACTGGTGTCTTTTACCGTACTGCATCAGCAGTTTGCAAAATTCTAAACACAATTTGCATTGGTCTTCTGGGGTGCCGCATTGAAAACATCGACTGATGTAGCCCAAGTGAATAACCTCTTCACAATTTATCACGAAACGTTACAGAACTTACTGAAACAGCATTTATATCGGACTCATGGCCGCTAAAAGTCTGTCGGCACATGCCGTCTCGCAAGTCCCATAGTTTTGCAGTAGCATCGCAGGCACCGGAAATAAAAGTGTTTTTGTCGTCTGTCACTGACAATGACATAACATCTCCCGTATGTCCAGTGAATGCTGTTGTTTGCATGCCGGTCTCGATGTCCCACAGAGCACTGTGAACAATGCAAGAAAGCATTAAACATTGCAATAAAAAAGCCAGAAGATGTTCAAACTGTAGAGAAAAATGCATATTGATAGAATTTTACACCACATTAATCCAAACTAAGAGGCTATCGGTATCAACGTGGTATATTAATTCACATAGCAACCACCATAACACGGCCGTTAGAGTCAGGCCAAACTTTGATTCATGTCAGATTCTCTGGGTTAAGACACAATAACATAAAAGAGCTTAGAAACAACCGGCAATTGATGCTTCCGCAACTACACCCACGCATTTCGTGTACAACAACCCATTTTAGATCAGCAATCTCATGGAAAAATAACTACTGGATGGGGTCACTATTACTTGTTTCAAATTGTTGACATCAAGACGAGGTCAGCAAATTGCTTTTTGCTTTGCACGCATGCTGCTAATGGAACAACAGACATATGAGGTCAAGACTCAAGGTGCAACGGTGCCCTTGCGCTGCTGATACTAATATTACTTGAATTTTTCTAGCAGTCTTGCATCCTTTCTTGCTCGCCATTGGGTAACCAACTACACAACGAATCATTATGGAAAGAACGAAGCAAGAGACGTTTTAAGTGGCCTACGCTTGTCTAGTCACAACATTTAAAGCAAGTGTTGAAGTCAGCAACGTAGCTAGTAGCACCTGTGTGAATCGTGAATCAGACCGAGTTGGCAAGTGAGTTTACAACAATTGATACACTTCAACAGACATTCATGCAAGAGTTAAATACCAATTTGCAGTGAAAACATATCTTTACACAGGTCAGCATTAAAAGATAACCGTTGCTTCCACACACACGCACTATTTTCTTCAACATCTTTTTGTGGAGTGTCCTTTACATAGGGCAGTACACAAACTTACCATGTCATGTCTCCTGAGCTTGTAACAATTCTGCAATCATCCAGAAATCGACAACAGGACAAATACCCTAAAAAATAATTGTCGACACCAGCTTAAGTGAAATAAATTTATTTTTTATCCAATAATGGTTGTGTATTATAACACTAATATCCATCACTACACAATAAGTGGAATAAACAGTTAATTCTTTCAGAGTGTTGGACTGCTAATAACAGTGCATATAGGATTCAGGTAACATTTACGTGAGTACTAGGGAAAATCTAGTATTGCTAGGTGTTAAAGCACACACTGTCTGTCCTAGAAACCTAATATTGTCAAATGTTCTCCTGACGCTTCTGTGGGAAAGCCTTGCCTGGTTCAGCCTGTTCTTAACAGCAAGTAGTTAATGGTGCCTTTTCAGTGAGTAAGCCTGGCACATACCACATAATTATTTCTATTCATGGTTTTGGATGGGTATAAATTTTTTCGAGTGCGATCTAGACTGGCCGATCCGTTTGAGCCCTTTAACAGCTCTCTAGCGCAATCAACGGAGCAGCTAGGGCATTGGTACGGCACCGAAAACTGCTGTTTTTTAGGCCGAAATGTAAGTACGAATATATCGTACACCTGCTCTCAGTGTTACAAAAAACTAAAAAACAGGTGGGTTGCGTTTTTTCGAAAAAAAAAGTTTTTCTCAAGTTTCTTAAGTTTTTCTCAGTGAAAATCTTAAAATTATGCAGTGAAATACTATCACTGCTCTTAGCAAAACTCTTTAATTATTGAATAAACCAATGGATATATCCACAGAACTTCAAGTGGACCCAGGTTATTCCTATACATAAAGGTGGGCCAGAAAATGCGTGCAACAACTATCATCTTATATCAGTGCTGTCACTGTCAAGCAATGTATTTCAAGAACTCCTCTATCATAGGTTATATCAATGCTCTTCAACTTTTTTTGTTATGGTGCACCCCTGAAGATGTTTTGACAAACTCATGCACCCTATTTACTGACATCTCCCCCGTGTCCCCCACATAATTCCCCCATTTCTCTAAGATTGTTGCAAAGTCTAGGTTAGATCCTGAAAGTCATTGGTTGGTTAATGGTTCATTTTTGCTAACAGAGTTTTTGTAAAAAGTATCTGTTTAGTGTGACAAGTTCGTAAAATGCATCCTTGTGAACCCTTTCATAGTGGTGCACCCTAGGGTGCACCGTGCACACCGGTTGAAGAGCGCTGGGTTATATTATTATGTTGAAAGCAAGAGCATGCTATCAAAACTTCAATATGGTTTCAGAGCTGAAGCATCAGCATTTGCTTTTTATGACATAGTTGAATGCATCTCAGAAACCCGGACCAGAAAATACCAACTCGTCCAATTATCCTTGATCTTTCAAAAGCTTTTGATACTGTTGACCATTCTGTGCTGCTATGGAAGTTGGAACATTGCTACATGCATTCAAGGGCTCCCACTACAACTTCTTGAAAATGATTTACACAGGCAAAAACAATATTGAGTATTAAAGAGGTGGAGATCCCAAACCCAACTGGTCATTTATTATTGTGGCTCCCACAAAGATGGATTTCATTTCGCCTGCCCTTTTCACTCTGTTGATGAGTTGCCAATAGCATCAATTTCACAACCACACTATTTGCTGATGGTACATGTCTAATATTCGCAAACAAGAATAGTGATATTTTGGAAAAGATGGTTGATCAGGAAATTAATAAAGTTGACAGTTGGATGCATTATAATAAGCTATCATTAAAATATAGTAAAACTGTCTGCATGGTATTTAACTCAGACAAGCAGTGCTCCCCATTTAGACCACAAATCGGTAGGAACTTATTCAATAGAGTCAACTCAACGAAGTATTTTGGAATGCACTTAGAATCTAAACAGGGATACACACATTTCAAAGCTTGAAAACAAGCTTTCCTGCTATTTAGATATATTTTATAGGATGAGACTACTTGAGCACACACAAAAGACAATCTATTTCAGCCTTGTATACTGCCGTCTACAGCATGCGATTGGTGCTTTGGGCTCAACAACAATAACCAGTCTGTCGGAGCTCTTATCTATGTCATGTAACACCCCTTCACAGCCAATTAAATTTATTAAAGCTTGATGACATCTCACTTAGATTCCTCTCTAAAAGAATTGTCAACAATCATCTTCAAAAAATGATACAGAAAATTACAGATAGTCACACAAGAATTATCATGAGCAATTTTTTTCTGTATATTGTCCTTTTGCTTGAAAGCAAGGAAGCAACTCAAAAGTCAACATCTATCATCCAAGATTGAATGATATTATATAATGTGATTGTCTGTCAATGCATGTTGATTAAATGCTCGTATGTGTGTGTAATTATAGTTTACTTTTTTCTATGTGTTTTAATATGACTTATTAGTTTGTGAATACGTTGCTGCCACGATCCAAATGTTGTTGCAGAATATCAAAAACACCTGCAGAAGAAGCAACTTTTCTTATGATGACTATCTCCAAAAACGAACTCCTTAATCTCCATGGAATCTGTATCACAGCCAGAACCAATAAACCATCTCTATAATGGGTGTGCAAGGATCAAGAAAGGGTTATGGCAACCCAAAGAGTATTTTTTCAGGTTTTTCTTTTCCTCTTCGTCTGGGACCTTGTGATCCATGACAATTAAACGTTAGGGTCATTTGTGCCCAACAAGAGCAACCTCTTCACAATTTGGTCATTGATCCTGCAACCTGTACATCAGACTACAAGAGCACATCTGCAGTTGGCACAACCTTTCATCGTGGATATCTTGTTAATCTCAAGTTAATTTATGAGGCACCTGACTAGATAACCTTGTTTTTTCAGTGCCCCAGTGTTTTTGCTGTTTTAGAGAGTACATCTAGCACAAGTAATTCAGTACCACCAAATAAATCTATCTAAACGTCTAGCTAGTGGGTCGGCGGTTCTCCTCACACTGCTAAATCTCAACTGACAACTCACAAACAAAAATTTGATTGTGGAGTTGGGCTGAGTCACCAGTGGCACAAAGGCAGACATCAGTAGCTGCATGAGCTAATTGTATTGTGTCAATCTTTAAGACCAACCATTTGGCAACTGATCTATGGGTACGACAACTGATTTATACTAGTTAGTTGTGCAAGGGGCTAAAATGCACAGCAATAGGAACAGTTAGGCAAGTTCAGTTGTAGTGTTTGTCATTTACTTGAGGGAAGCCGGATTTACAACTACTGGGTAGTTTGCCGTAGTAGCGTTGCATGCCAATTCATTGTCCGTTAAGTATTGCTCCTAAAAAAATCAGTGCTTATGCTGCAACCACTCAGTTGGAGTATCACATAGAAATATGATGTCAACCATGTACTCAAAAATTTTAGCTTCATTAAAAACAACTGAATTATCACAGATCAAAATGAAAGCACCTACTCTGCATCTAACCATTTGGGATGTTGCAATTTTTACATAGTGCTAACATGCATGGCATAGCACTACTTGCTACTTTGTAACAATGCAAGGGTTCCAAATGAAGAAGCAATGCAAAGATGATTACTTTCCTGAAAATCAAGACTGATTTGTTCCTAGAAAGCACCCATAAATAAAATCTTTCCATATTACTCCTTCAAGAGAAAAGTCCCACCTGTATGTCCATTTAATTCTCTTGAAACCTTCACATTTCCTTCTCTAGTTTTAAGGCTATATATTGAACAAATATTATCAAGTCCTCCACATGCCACATAGTAAGATGAAGGAGCATATGCGCAAGTCATTACCCAACTTGATCTCAAGGGTATGGCGTGAACCTTGTAAAAAAAGAATTTGCTATGTCAGTTTTCTGCATGACAATTCAACCTAACAGATAACAATGCAAATGATAAAACATTTCACCAAGAACCTTCACAGATATTTTCACATAAATTTTATTTCACACCCTATTGTGGTTAACACTTTGAAAGCCGGCGTACGATACATTCGCTTCAATACGAGTCTTTTGAGCCTTTGATTGACTTTCTAGCGTTTCGGGTTCAAAACTTATGATCTAAAATAAACAAATTAATTTATTATCCAATTAGCTAATTAGCCAAATTTTTACTAACTCACATCATAACTTTTGAACGCAAAACCCCAGCAGGTCATCCAAAGTATGAAAAGACTCGGATTGTAGCCTAGTTTCCAGTAAAAACTTCAGCGAAGTACTACCACTTAACGGTTGGCGCCCAGGGCCAGGCAAAGTGGGTCAAGATGGCTTAAAAGTCCTCCACTTATAACGTCACTCACAAAAAACCCACACTCCCCAAGCAAAAAATTTTTATTCGAGTGCAAACTAGAAGACTTGCCGCGTTTTTTAAGACTTTTACCGGGTCTGAGAAATTCTTGCGCAAAGCCACGTGCGTTTAGGCTTTTTTTCCGAAAATCCCCGAATCCTAGCGGACGCCAAAGTGTTAATGTTTGCATATTCAGAGATTGTTCATGCATATTTCTACACATTGGGATAATGACGTCATTTCTGAGGAGTTGAACCATCCACTTGAAGTTTTTTGGTGACTCGAAGTTTTTTTTTGATTCTAGGTTTCAATACGAGTCTTTAGAGGGTTTGATGGACTTTCTAGCATTTCTGGTTCAAAAGTTATGGGCAAAATTCCGGGTTTTAATTAGGGAGAACCCCTGAAATTACTCAGCCATGTCTTCAACGATTTGGGGTCTTTTGGCCCTAACTTGGGCACCAGAAACACTAGGAAGTTGATCTAAGCTTCATATTCCAGCCTAGAATGCAACCAAACTTTGAGTCAAAATTTTGGCCCTTTGTGGAGGTGCTGACGTCATAATGAAACAACCAAAAAAAAGGCAAACCAACCCTTTTTTAACCCCACCCACTGAAAACCCGTCCCCAAATCTAAATTTTTTTTTTCAGTGCAAACAAGAAGACTTCAAGAGTCTTTATAGCTCGCTAGCATATTCTAGTGGGGAGTTATCGTGAGCTACTGTAGCTGCCAATGGGATACTCATGCATTATCTGATTTTAAAATGAGGTTTTTGGGCCATAACTTTGATTCCAGACATGCTAGAAGGTCAAGCAAGGGCTCTACCGACGCATGAGATTATCTAGTTTCCAAAAAAAGTTTCAGCCAAAATTTCGACCCATTGGATTGGCGTCCAGGGCCCGTCAAAGTTGGTCAAAAAACTGAAAACACCCCCACTTTGCAAGTCCGTCCCAGGCGAACCCCTCACCCAAATCAAAAAAATATTTTTTAATCGAACCAAGGAGACTTGCTGTATCCGTAGAAGGTTGAACAACTCTCTAGCTATAGCGACTGGCAAGTTATAACCAAAAAAGCACACAACAATCCATTGGCGGGCGCGGTCGCTAACACTTTGACGTCCGCTAGGATTCGGGGATTTTTGGAAAAAAACGCCTAAACGCACGTGGCTTTGCGTAAGAATTTCTTCGGTCCAGTATTCTCAACAGACCCGGTAAAAGTCTCAAAAGATGCGGCAAATCTTCTAGTCTGCACTTGAAAAAAAATTTTTTGCTTGGGGTGCAGGTTTTTTGTGAGTGACGTTATGGAGGACTTTTAGGCCACCTTGGCACACTTTGCCTGGCTCTGGGTGCCAACCGTTAGGTGGTAGTATTTTGCTGAAGTTTTTACTGGAAACTAGGCTATAATCTGGGTCTTTTGATACTTTGGATGACCTGCTGGGGTTTCGGGTTCAAAAGTTCTGATGAAGTTAGTAAAAATATTTGACTAATTATATAATAAATTAATTTGTTTATTTTAGATCATAACTTTTGAACCAGAAACGCTAGAAAGTCGATCAAAGGCTCAAAAGACTCCGAGCCTAGTTTCCAATGAAAATTTCTGCGAAACACTTTTGCCTAGCAGTTGGGCCCTAGGCCAGGTAACATGACCCTAAAACTACTTCACTTATGATGTCAGTCACAAAAAATCCGCACACCCCACCAATAAATTTTTTCGAGTGCCATCTAGACTGGCCGATCCGTTTGAGCCCTTGAACAGCTCTCTAGCGCAATCGGGAGGAGCTAGGGCGTTGGTAAGTCAACTGAAAACTGCTGTTTTTTAGGCCAAAATCAAAGTACAAATATATCGTACGCCGGCTCTCAAAGTGTTAAAGGGTTAAGCTTACTACTGAGAACAACTTCAAAAAGTCTTCGAGGATGTCAATGATGAAACACCAACAATTGTGGAAATAAACTTCTTGCACAAAATTGAGAGTACAACTAATACAGGTCACTTGTGGGATTGGCCTACTGTCAACAACATGGATATTATTTTCTCAGCATTAAGTACTGTTTTATGGTCCAGACCAGCCAATGATTACAGATGCAGGCAGAGGAAAGGCTTGCTTAACTTTTAAGCGAGAGCATGGTGTCGAAAAATTTTGCCAATCTCTTTTAAGTTTGGAAAAGAATACTGATGACCACATCAAGACTGCTTGAACTGAAATTATCATTGTAACCTATTGTTTTTGCATGAAATCATGCTGTAAACAAATCATTGCAAGCCTACATTATATAAAAACTTGTGCAAAAATGTGAATTACTTTTAATATACATAATAGAGGTCAAATATGGGTGAAGAAGCTCTTTTGCCTAGGTAAAAAAAACTAGTTTTTTAATTATGATTTTTCTATGGGAAAAAATAACCAAAAAATTTCCATGTGACAACATACTTTGACATAGGACATAGGGGTTACCATCTATCAAAAGACCAAGATAAAACCTTAGCTTGTTTTAGAGATCACACTAACTTTAAATTTTTGTTTTCATCCCATTTGACCAAACAATTAACAATGCAAGATACAACACAGTGGTGTTCAAATATGACCCTAATTTTTTTTTCATGGGAAAGTAGAGGAACTTTTGAGGCTTTATTATTTAACCATAATGAATACATTTGTTTAATGAAATATATTAAAAATTGAAACCATACAAAAAATTAAGTTTCTGTGATGTTTTGAACAAGAAATATGGAACCTTGAAAATGCTGTGAACTCACTGAAAGCCCAGCAACCACAGGTTTTCTAAAACTTTGAAGCATCATATTATTTCCACGATTACCTTAGTCATTCAGCTTAATCATGCTGCACAACATTTTTGCAATGTTCAAGCAAAATTGCAAGGGCCAAAGTGTGAACTTTCAAAATTTAGGACACTTGGCATGGAATTTCCTCAACCATTGTCTTTGAACTGTTCTACATAGGCTTGAGAAATATGATAGTTAATGCAATTTTACTAATTCGAAAACTTTCAGGACTGACTACAAGAAATTTAAATGATGTTACAATCTGTTGAAGTAAAGATTTGCCATGCACTGCGATGAAATTATTAATACCTTATTTGTTGTGTATGAGTCCCACAAAATGAGTTTTCCATCTTGAGAGGCACTGACAATGTGTCTGAAAATAAATGTATGGATTAAATGCTTTATAATGTGATGTATTAGAGACATTTAATCTGTGTACAGCACATGCTGAAACACCAACGGCCACCTGCAATTCATACCTAGAATCTATTCCCCAGTGCATTGCATAAATTTTTGCTAAATGTCCTCGAAGTGTTCTTCTTGTACGCATTTGTATTCTTCCAACATTGTCCACACCAGCAGCAACCTACCAAGAAATTTCACATGTTAGCACAGATGTTGCACAAAGAACACACCAAACACGTATATGAAAACTACTTGACATGCTGGAGGTGAAGTAGAAAACATATGGAATTACCTTTTTTCAATAGAGGCAACTTCATAAAGGTTTCACGTTTAAACTGGTAATAGCACACAGTAATTATTATAAAAGTCTGTTAGTCATGGTTTGATAAAAACAGCACCTGGCTAGCATCAGCCAAGAAGCGGGGCTAACAGCAGCAAGAAACTTGAGAAATACAGTGTATGCTTGAAATGAACGCAGCTTAGAGGATGTCTTAGGCTAATTCTAAATAAGTTATCATTTCAGCGCTTGGTCCTTTATCTGCTTATTATGAGCAATGAGAAACAGGATACTTTCCCAACCATAGGGATGGGCATTTCAGAAAGATTTACTATTCCAGAATAGCTAAACTGAATCCAGAATACTGAATCATATTCTCGTTTTTTCCCTACAGTGCATTGCACCTTGAACCAAGTCATACACTCAAAAATGAAGGAGGCCATATTTGGACAATACTTTTTGGAATACAAGTATTTTTCTAGGCTATATAGATGTTCTTAGACCCAATCAAACTTGGCTAGTGGTAAAGCGCAATTACAATCGACTTCAGTCAATTTCATACCAGAATCACTTTATCGCATAGGATTCCAGGATCGGAAACCACAACTACCCATATAAGAAAATGGTACAGTTAATCACGTAAACCAGATATTAACTCTTTGGCGTCCGGCCGCTTTCAGGGATTTTTGAAAAAAAAAAGTCTAAACGCATGTGGCTTTGCGTGGGAATTTCTCCGGTCCGGTATGCTCTACAGACCTGGTAGAAGTCTCAAATGATGCAGCAAGTCTTGTGGTCTGCACTCCAAAAAAAATTTTTGCTTGGGAGTGCAGTTTTTTTATGAGTGACGTCATAAGTGGAGGACTTTTAGGCCACCTTGGCCCACTTTGTCTAGGTGCCAACCGTTAGGTGGTAGTATTTCGCTGAAGTTTTCACTGGAAACTAGGCTACAATCCGAGTCTTTTGATACTTTGGATGACCTGCCGAGGTTTCAGGTTCAAAAGTTGTGATGTAAGTTAGTAAAAATATTTGACTAATTAGCTAATTGGATAATAAATTAATTTGTGTATTTTAGATCATGAACGCTAGAAAGTCGATCAAAGGCTAAAAAGACCCCAAAAACTGCTGTTTTTAAGGCCGAAATTGAAGTACGAATGTATTGTACGCCAGCTCCCAAAGTGTTAACACTTTGAGAGCTGGGGTATGGTATATTTGTACTTTGAAATCGGCATAAAACCAGCAGTTGTCAGTTGCCTTACCAACACCATAGCTCCTCTGCCGATTGCACTAGACAGCTGTTCAAAGGCTCAAACAAATCGACCATTCTTCTAGTCTGCACTCGAAAAAAACTTTTTTTTGTTGGGGGTTGCAGATTTTCTGTGACATCATAAGTCAAGTAGTTTTTGGGCCATTTTGGTTCATGTTGCATGGCCCAGGCCCCAACCGCTACGCCCAAGTATTTTGCTGAAGTTTTCATTGGAAACTAGGCTCGAGTCCAAGTCTTTTGAGCCTTTGATCGACTTTCTAACGTTTCTGGTTCAAAAGTTATGATCTAAAATAAACAAATTAATTAATTATCTAATCAACTAATTAGTCCAATATTTTTATTAACTGAAATCATAACTTTTGAACCTGAAACCCCAGCAGGTCATCCAAACTATTAAAAGATTGTAGCCTGGTTGCCAATAAAAACTTCAGCGAAATACTACCATGTAACGGTTGGCGCCCAGGGCCAGGTGAAGTTGGCCAAGGTGGCCAAAAAATCCTCCACCCATGATGTCACTCACAAAAAACCCGCAACCCTCAACCAAAAAATTTTTTTAGAGTGCAAACTACAAGACTTGCCATGTCTTTTGACACTTGGACCAGGTCCGTAACCCATACAGGAGCAGAGATATTCCTACGCAAAGCCACGTGCGATTCAACTCTTTTTTTGCGCACTGCTTGAATTAACACAGACGTCAAAGTGTTAAGTAACTGCAGAAACCACTGTGCATGTTGGTGTCTCAAAAAAGTGTATGTGGTGGACTGAAAAATGTCATTGTATGCACAATAGTGCTAAGTTTCCACTTGCTCATGTTGTGCAAGAGAAAACACAGGGTGTAGACTGAAAAAAATGTCTGCATGTACGTACATAGTGCTGTTTCCACATAGAGCAAGAGAAACATGCATGGGAATGAACTGAAAAAATGTGTGTTTGTAAGCATTAACTTTCATGTGCTGGAACCATGTACACCACTGATGTTGTGGAAGATCTTAAGCAAATCCAATTACCCGGTTTAAATTAATCACAGCATTTTGGGTAGTTTAGGATCCCAATCCTTCTGGATTCTGTATTCCTAAAAGCCCATCTCTAGCTGCATATTCAATTTCCCTTCAGAGAACTGACAAGGCAGCCTGAGATTGGCAAAAACGTTGGAAAAAAACTAGTTTTGAGTATGCCAACTGCATGACTATTATATAGGTGTGCAAAAATACCGGTTCCCTAAAAAGTAACAGAAAATTAATTTAATGAATACTAACAGTTAAACCATTTACAAAGTGACAGTTTGGTTCACGTGAAGTAAGCCTCATGATGTTCTTAGTTCTTGTGTTCAAAGTTGCATCATGAGATACTACCAAAAAAGGGATCATGGCATCAATCTCACACAGATTAGCATTGTAAATGTTCTGAGATAGAGCCTAAAATGAAATGCTGCAAAAATCAGAAAAAGTACAAAGGTGGGATGACTTTCGTGGAAGTTTTAGAGACCACAGTACTTGTCTGCTTTGCAAAATTTAGATTTAAAGATACTGCAAAATCTGCAATCACTTTACAGTGTGCTTTTTTGTTAAATTAGAAAGAAATTTTTTAACCTTTTCCAGGATATTCAAAATTTGCTCAAATAACAGTTTGCACTCTTTCAATCAATGCAGGTTTCACTGTAACCATTTTACATGTGTAAAGTTTATATTGATAGGCAGGTATAGTCTGAATTTTTTAAAAAGTTTAATAGTCAAATTTGGGCTATCTATTTAAGAATGTTATTTATCTGTAAATAAGCTGAATACGATGAGTCAATTGCCAAGTGACTTAAGCCAAAAACATTGAGTGGCAGTCAAAAGAGGTCTATATATTTAAAACTAAGGCAAAAAATACTGAAGCTAAGAGGATACTGCGTTGGACAAGTATTTTAACAGAGCTACCTCAGAATATGAAGAAAAAGCTTTAGACGAGCCACACCACAGTGAAAAGCATTATCAAAAGCTGCCCTTCCATGACAGAACCACTTTTGCCTCCAGGGCTAAATGTGCGATGCTTTAAATTGTGGTTCAATGTTGTGAAAATGTGTTGTTTGTGTGAATAGGAAAGGATTCAGTATTCTGGATTCAGCTTAGCCATTCTGAAACAATTCTGGAATATTTAACTACTTCTGAAATGCCTGCCCCTAGTTTCGAAACACAAAATCCTTCTGACCTGAATTTCAGGTTGACAGAGCGCAAATATGAATATTTAGCAGGGCAACACTCTAGGAATCACTTAGAACCCAAGTAAACAATCGTATTTGTTGAACCCAACTACAAAGCATGCTTGTAGCTCAAAAAACAGAACCATTGTTACAATGAAGTTGCATCATGAGTTTCTTGGTCAGAGAAAGATTTCATTCAGTCCAGTTTGGTTTGTATCAAATTGGACTCAGCAGCATAGGAAATGTATCTATTGCACACTTATATCTATTATTTGGTAATTAGTTCAAACAAAAATCAGATGCACATTTAGCATGTTTGTTGCAGTTGAATAAATTTGCAGTTTTCTTGGACTAGTTTCTGATTAATTGTGCGCTGGTATTTGCAGTTGCATCCTATTTTCATACATGATATCAACTGATGCACTTCGAAATTTCTTTTCTGACAAGATACTATGATGCAGCACATTTGAGAGATCAGTGAAGATAAGCTTGCCTACGCAGTTGAAGTAACTTATGGCTGGATATTGGGAATCAGTAGACAGCAACGATTATCTACCACAAATAAGTTAGCAACGATTATCTACTACAAATAAAAAGCAACTCACCTCTCCAAGGGTAGTGTCTCGTAGAGCTAGTCTTTTTTCCTGTGAAGAAAAACATTAGCAGCATGATGTCATCATTGCTAATCAGCAATCTTAGCTCACTATACACCTACCCGGATTTCTCTCCTTATCATTTCAGCCTCATTCTTGAGTTCCTCTACCTGGGACTGATTTGTTTGATGAGCCATGCTGTATGTGTAAGACAAATGACCTACGCAGTGCTCTGGCAAGATAAAAAAGACTTGCCAAAATACAGAAAGGACTAAGAAAGTCTTGTCCTTCAGCAAACAGTATCAGCTGTAACAAACTTCTACACCAGCAAAATTAAATTCTAATAAATATACCTGCTCCAAAACAATACGTACATTAATAATCCACCACTATAGATCATCAAGGCACTTATTGCATACACAAAATATTGAACTCAATTGCCATCTTTGTGTGCTCACTAACCAGGATCAACCATACCGTTGTTTTTCACTGAGACATTTCAGTCATATTTTTGCTGATACATTTTGATATTTTTCTTATTTATTAAAACTCGCCACAACAATATTCATTAGTCTATATTTACAGACATTCTGACTGAATTGACTTAATTCTTTTCAAAAGAATTAAGTCTTTGACTGAAACAAACCCAGACTACACCTACACCTAATTGTAGGGTGATTAGCCTAAGCTGAGATATTCATAGAACAAACATGCAAGAAATTCACTTCACAAAAAATCTCAACTGAGTGGAATACCAACTGCATTTCAAAAAAAGCTTTGAAAATGTTTTAAAAGAAGAAATAATGGAATTCCCTTGCTGTGGAGATCATTTTTACTAGCTCTTTCGCATCCAGTAATGTTCAAGAATTTTGCACCAAAAAAAAAACAGATCACATGTGGCTTTGCACAAGCTCAACTCTGGCAGAGCTGTTCAAAGGCACAGAAGACTCGGCAAGTTTTCTAATCTGCACTCGAAAAAAAACTTTTTGGTTGGGGATGCTGATTTTTTGTGAGTGACATAAATGGAGGACTTTTAAGCCACACTGGCCCACTTCACCTGGCCTTGGGCCCAAACCATTCGATGGTAGTATTTTGGTGAAGTTTTTATTGGAAACTAGGCCACAGAGTCTTTTGACAGTTTGGATCACCTGCTGGGGTTTCAGGTTCAAAAGTTATGATCTAAAACAAGGTTGATTGATTAAATCAAGCAATTAAGGCTGGTTTGCACTGGGGCTGAGAAAAGCTGAGCAAAGCTTGAAAACTTGTTTGTTCTATTATGACGAAATTCCCACGCCCTGCTCAGCCCAAAAGTTTTTACGCTCTGGAGGTAACTGCTCAGCCCGAATCTTGGCTTGAGCAGGGACGGTGTTGAGGTACTCGTGGGTGTGGTGTTTTGATGTGTTTGCACAACATTTCCGGGAAGAAAAGCAGTATTAATGGTTTGCACGGGCATTGAAATAATAGGACTGGTGTATTGCTGATAGAGTTACACCTGGCTACTGTAGTTTCAAAAATACCAGCAGAGTGCAATAGGCTAGTACTGCGTGGTCAGTGATGATATGGACTACAGTGAATAGGTTGCCTAGCTCTACAGTAACGTTATCTCAGTTTATATTTGCTTTTGAAACGAATCAATGCAGGTTCCTAGTACAGTATGAAAATGCAAGATCCCACATCCCAGTACAATACGTTGTCACAACCAGAATATACCACTAATGTGCCAATAAGCTGAGAATGGGATGTGTAATTAACATTTTGAGAACCGGGGTACGATATATTCCTACTTTGATTTCAGCCTAAAACAGCAGTTTTCGGTTGCCTTACCAACGCCCTAGCTCCTCCTGTCGATTGCGCTACATAGCTGTTCAAGGGCTCAACTGGATCGGCCAGCCTAGTAGATTACACCTGAAAAAAATTTTTTTGGTTGGGGGGTGCGGATTTTTTGTGACTGACATCATAAGTCAAGTAGTTTTAGGGTCATTTTGGCTCATGTTGCCTGGCCTAGGGCCCAACTACTAGGCCAAAGTGTTTTGCTGAAGTTTTCATTGGAAACTAGGCTCAAGTCCGAGTCTTTTGAGCCTTTGATCGACTTTCTAACGTTTCTGGTTCAAAAGTTATGATCTAAAATAAACAAATTAATTATCTAACTAGCTAATTAGTTACAAATTTTTACTAACTAACATCATAACTTTTGAACCAGAAACCCCAACAGGTCATCCAAAGTATCAAAAGACTCAGATTGTAGCCTAGTTTCCAGTAAAAACTTCAGTGAAATACTACCACCTAACGGTTGGCCTCCAGGGCCAGGCAAAGTGGGCCAAGGTGGCCTAAAAGTCCTCCACTTATGACGTCACTCACAGATAACCTGCAACCCCCCAAGCAAAAATTGTTTTTTCGAGTCTAATCTACTAGACTGGCCACGTTTTTTGAGATTTTTGCCGAGTTGCTAGAGCGAACAGGAGCGGAGATATTCATCCGCAAAGCCACGTTCGAATCAGCTGCTCTTTGCGAACCGCTTGAATTAACCCGGCTCTCAAAGTGTTAATGTGAATGCCTAAGATTACTGCAACTAACAGGTTGTCAGTTGCAAATTTATTAACTATACTAGCCTATACTGTAACTGTGTAGATTTGTTCAATGGAGGTCTAATTACAATGAAGGTCTGTCTGTGTTTCAACCATGGTAGAATCAAATTGCAGTCATAATCATAGGCCCTCAATGCTGTTAAGCTGAATCATGATGCCAATGTCATGAAACAAATGTTGTTGAGTTGGTGGATATCATATGTAACGACAGTATGAATGAAATAATACCTTTACTAAAACTAAACGCATACTGGATTACTGTTTTCTGCTAAACCTTTTTAGACTGTCTCTACTTCTGCTCATTCAGTGGTGCTATATGCTGGTGGAATGTACATGCGATGTTGGTTAATTTTCTCAGTCTCACCTATGTGCATGCTTCACATGCTCATCTCTTCACCCATGGCTTGCCCACCATCATCCGTGTCAAGTAAATTGTTTTTATGCAGGCTTATATGATTTAACATTTATGTTCCTGTAATGTATGTTGTCAAACTGAAAAGTGATGGGATTATTTCCTCCATGTTTGCAATGGCCCCTCTTCATTTGCTATTTTAGACTTGGTGGTTCTCTGCTTGCTTTTCCAATTCTGTTTGCATGTGATGTTTTGCACAATGTTTTCTATTTTCTGAATTTTCCTATGTACCTACTATTGTTGTTTTATGGGTTCATATTGATTTTTGTTTCATATAAATATTTTTAGTAATGTTAACTTCATTACATAAAATCAACTGAAAAGAAAATAAATAGTCACATTGATTTCACATTTGTTACCAAATGGTGACATTCTGTTGAATATGTATGTTCAAACAGTTTCACTTTTAATGTATGTTATTCAGGAAAATGTGTATCGAATCAGAATATAGTGAATATGTGTTGTTATCCTGGCTGCAAGACTGATAAGAAGTCTTCCAGGACAACTGAGAAAACTAAGAAAAGTGAAAAAATACTTTGTTCCTTCATGTCTCTTCAACCTTATTCAGATGTAGACCTTTTTCGTTTTATGTGGTACATACTTGTGACTGTTGTACTTCATACTGGTCAATGGGTAACTGTGGTACTTTTTTATGATCTATGTTGATAAAAAGTCTCCACTACATGTCTATGATCTATAATGTCATGGTTGCTGATGGCTTTTCGCTTTATAACCTCCATTGTACCATACTTCACTCATTTTGAATGTGCATCTCTCATCTATGTTTGTGCATGACTCACTAATTTATCAGATAATTTTGAGGGTACTACATAGTTAGTCAATAAAAATGAATAATGCATATACCACACATTATACGCTGTGACTATGCAGCTTGCAAGAAATAAGGTTCTTGTCACAAACATTTCAGCCAAGATCACTGAGCTTGTGGCTAACCTCCAGCATTAAGGGCTTTCTTCGTAATTTTTTTCAAAATCATGGTGTTGCGTGAATGTTGTTTTGGCTATTACATCAAAGATTTACCTCACTTTATCATTTGGTGTCGTGCATAAAATATTACAATTAACATTTTGGTAGGACTGCTGGATTTTGGTTGTTATCTATAATTATAGATTTCCTATTAATAGGAAATGCATGCATTTTGGAAATTAGGTGGAAATTGTACAGCAAGTGTTTGGTTCAGCTACATGGCGCATGTCATAATCAAATTCAAAGTACAAAAATATTTCAGCATGTTATGAGGCAAATCATGAAAAAGTGATATGTTGTGGAAAAATGAAGATTTGTAAAAAGGATCTAGCAGATGAATTGAACAGATAAAAAATCTTGATAATGATGTGCATCGTTGGTTAAAGGCATATTTCTCCTCAAGGCCATAAATGTGTCCCGTTGTACTGAGAGTTAACAACTATTTACTGCATTAATGAAATTTCAATATTTGAATTATTAACTTCTAAAGGTTAAATACAATCAAGCACTTCGAGACTTTTGAAGTTGTATAGGCTATCATAAAAAAAATCTTGTTTTGTTGCATTATTTTGCAAACAGGAGTTTTTAACTGTTGTGAATCGGCATGGCAGTGCAGTTCAGTACCTTTTTCTGGCTTTTATTTGCACTACTTTCTTTAGTGTGTCTGTTTAGTTGCGGATAACGAAAAAGATGTAGTTCTGCACTTAAAAGCACAATCTTCTTGGTACAAGAGTAAGCCACCACATCTCGTTGTTTTAGGGCAATTAAAAATTTGATTCAATGTTTTAATCTTAAGTCAAATAGGTATCTGGATTTTACTGATATATCGGTATCAGCCAAGACAGCCGATTTTATTGGACTCTGTAGGTGTTGACAAAACGCTGTTATATTCCTCACGCATTCAGACAACTTGTGCAAGAAAGCACAACGAAGCAAGTCAAGGCAGTTATCTTACAGCATGGCTAGCAGGTGGTTTTATAAACAATCTGACAAGATTAACCATGAAGCACACGTCCACCGTTGCAGCTGAAACATTAGCATCATCGTTAAGTTTTGCAATGCTTGAAGCTACCACGTGCAAGCGTTTTGTATGAATAAACTCCTGTTGTACTTCCAAGTTTGACCGCAGCTTAAGGTGCAGAAGTCCAATCGATCCCCACTTTAGCGCCAATTAATTTTAGGGAAAGCCTGCATGAAAAATGAATTGCGTCATGTTAAGCAACATTTATGGTGGTATATGATTAAAAATGCAATCGCTACTCACTAGTGACGACAACTGTTGCTGTGAAACAGTTGCATGTTACATCTTAAAAGGATTCTAACTTTTCTAACTTGATGTGTTAAGCCTAGCACTCTGGTGTATACGGTACGCAAGCTGAAATATTGTGCTCATGGGTGAAATAACTTTGAAAAAAGCTGGAAATAACTTGATCGACTGAAAAAGCTGAAAAAACTTAATCGACATTTTCCATGAGGCATGATAATGATTATTGTGACCTCACAATCCAAGCTGTTGCAATGTGCTGGGTTGTAGACATGGCACATAAGTTACGGAAGCGTTACGCCAACATTTCACAAATGCTTTAAAGTGGTGATTTGTTGTTTGGTCGAATAGCAGCGCAGTAGTTCATTGTTGCAACGCAACACAATTGCTGTTGTCCGTTTGCTAAACATGATTAACAAAAGCAGTGTTTGCAACCACACAACTTACTCAAGTTAAAAGTGCACCATTTGTGATTGGATCAGAACTACCAGGGCATTTGCACAATCATCGGATGCGTAATGCGCACCTTTGCTATTGTTATGGCAACTTGTTCTTCTGAAATTTTCTTCTGTCCCAACGGGTGGTAATCGGTTATAGCCTAATACTGCTTTTGTTTGGGCTAGGTTGTAGATGACGGGCTAACCTACTGCAGGCTACTTGGTGAAAATGCAGAAAAACTACTTTTTGCATGACAATCTTAAACTGTTGATATGGAACTACTAAGAACTGACAAATCAGTTGAGGTATTTCATTTCATACTAATGCCAGTGCAGCAACTAATGGAACTATTTTTCCTTTTCAAGGATATGCAGTTATTCAATGTTACATCACATCAAAATCCAAATTTGGTTCTTTATGACTTGGATTGACTTTTCATATTGAAAACCCACTGAGTTGCAAGAGTCTGAAAGGTTGATTAGTGAAATATATACAACAACAAAATTTCTTAAGATTTATGTGGTACAGTAACTGTTAACAAACATACTATCAAAGACCAACAAAGTTACTGCTATTTTGTACTTCCTTTTCATTGTTCAGCATCTTTCAACTTTTAACACTTTCAGAGCCGGCGTACAATATATTTGTACTTCGATTTCAGCCTAAAAAACAGCAGTTTTGGGTTGCCTTACCAACGCCCTAGCTCCTCTGCCGATTGCACCAGAGAGCTGTTCAAACCCTCAAAAAATTCAACAAGTCTTCTAGTCTGCACTTGAAAAAATTTTTTTGGTCAAGGGTTGCGGATTTTTTGTGAGTGACATCATAAATAAAGTAGATTTTAAACCATTTTGGCTCATGTTACCTGGCCTAGGGCCCAACCACTAGGCCACTGGTTCAACCCTTTTAATGCCGTGGCCCACTTGTCATTTTCAGCAAAACATCGTGGCCCACCAGAGAAAAGCAAATCTAAGATCGTCTTCTGGAGTAAGCTGAATCGGTTTCAATATTTTGCTTGCACATGCAGAAAAGGGTAGAGAATCCAGATTCAATTAAATGTGTGCTAAAGAAAAGTAACTTATTGATAGTTTCTTTCGCTGAACTAAACATTAAAACAGGGTGTTATATTGGTGAAGTCTTATTAACACTTTGAGAGCCGGCTGGTTTTGGGGATTTTCGGCAAAAAAAATACCTAAACGCACGTGGCTATGCAGATGAATATCTCCGCTCCTGTTCGCTTTAGCAACTCGGCAAAAGTCTCAAAAAACGTGGCAAGTCTAGTAGATTGCACTCGAAAAAAATTTTTTTTGGGGGGGCTGCGGGTGACGTCATAAGTGGAGGACTTTTAAGCCACCTTGGCCCACTTTGCCTGGCCCTGGAGGCCAACCGTTAGGTGGTAGTATTTCGCTGAGTTTTTACTGGAAACTAGGCTACAATCTGAGTCTTTTGATACTTTGGATGACCTGCTGGGGTTTCGGGTTCAAAAGTTATGATGTTAGTCAGTAAAAATATTAGACTAATTAGCTAATTAGTTAATAAATTAATTTGTTTATTTTAGATCATAACTTTTGAACCAGAAACACTAGAAAGTTGATCAAAGGCTAAAAAGACTCGAACTCGAGCCTAGTTTCCAATGAAAACTTCAGCAAAACACTTCGGCCTAGCGGTTCGGCCCCAGGCCAGGCAACATGTGCCAAAATGACCCTAAAACTACTTCACTTATGACGTCAGTCATAAAAAATCCGCACCCCCCAACCAAAAAAATTTTTTAGAGTGTAATTTACTAGACTGGCCGATTCTTTTGAGCCATTGAACAGCTATCTAGCGCAATCGGCGGAGGAGCTAGGGCGTTGGTAAAGCAACCGAAAACTGTTTTAGGCTGAAATCAAAGTAGGAATATATCGTACCCCGGCTCTCAAAGTGTCAAATCACTTGATGTTTGCTGATGATGTTTGTGTGCTTTGTCGTAGTCTACAAGGCTTGCAAAGTATATTTGGTGTGTCAGGTTTATGCAGAAACGCATGGAATTATTTTCAACTGCAGCAAAACTGTTTGTATGACGTTTAAGACCAGAGTGCAAAAAGCATGGTCACTCCATTACTGACACTGGATGGTCAACTGTAAAATCTGATAACCACTACAACTGAGAATTGGACTGGATACTGAGCTCTCAGATGACGAAGACATTCAGAGACAACTGCAATATCAATATTGTGCAGCAAACAAGCTGCAAACCTCCCAATGTTCAAATGCAGTTAAAAATGTATTGTTTCTTTCCTTTTGTACACCCATGTATGCATCACAATTATGGTGTAATTTAAGAAAGTCATGCACGCTGAGATTGCATGTGGCCTATAGTTTTGGATGCAAAGCTCCATAAATCTGCCAAGTGTTAGTAGTCATCAGGTTCACTGTAACATTCCTACATTTGAAGCATTACTAAGAAAAAACAAGTACTTGATTCTCGAAAGATGCACGAAGTCCAACAACGTTTGGTTGCGTGCTTTGATGCAGTCAGATTGTTGATTGTTGTCCTCATTCTTTGAACACTACAACAACAGTTTATTTGACTGAGTGCTCAGACATTGCAATGTTTGTTCGTTTGAGGGAGTGTCATGACACAAACCATTCATACTTTACTTGGCCTCGACAAGTTTAGGAAGTAGCGTCCTGCTCTGCATTAGTGTTGTACCAAGTGTTTTGGGTTAGCAAACAATAGTTAGGATGTCTGTGTAATGCTGTGGTTCTGCCTTCAACGCCGTTGCAAAACGTTCTGTTAAGTGTCAGTAACCCTGTGATTCAGCCTCAAATGCCGTTATAAAACGTTTTGTTCTTTACGTTTTAATCAACCTGCGTGGTGCAGAAAGAGTGTGTTTGTACTATGGACTTCGTGTCTGCAGACAAAAATACATCATCATAGTTTTCTAACATTTGTATAATTATTAGACACCTTCAGGCAAAATCACAAATTTTATTAGTTTGAAACACGTATTTGGCCCCAGAATCCGAAGGTCGACGAGTTCTTTTTTCATGCAATCTGCAACATTCTCGAGTGGAACAACAAAAAGACTTTTCACCAAATCCAAGTTTGTTTTGATAATTTCGTGGAAGTGCAGCACAAATTCCTCATGAACCCTCCAAGGTGTTGAACAACTTCGATGCTATATCAACAATCACTTCAACAGCCGCCGTGGCACAATCTCGGACATAGCAAAAGTTCCAGCTAGAGCTGTTTAATTCCAATTGTCAAGTTTTTCCACAAATGCACTGAGGGTTCCATGTGGTTTCAGATTAACTTTATTCAGGTGTTGAAGTATATCAGCAAGACATGCCAAGCGGAAAATAAAAAGGTTCTTTTCAAGACTGGATACCATTTCGTTTCTTCCTTGATCGCTGAGAATTGATTTTAATTATTATCCTGCTAAGTTGCACTGTAGAAATCGTGCATCTGAGCTTACTATTATGCATACTAAATCTAGCCTGATGTTTGGCAATTTAAAACGCACAGATAGATAGATAGCTTGACAGAAAACTGGTTTAACGACGCTGTGCCATCAACGATATTTCAGGTTCACGACCACTACTCAGTGAATTGAACATATCAAAATGCGAAATGATGCCATGGCCCATCAGTTGGGAACCACTGCACTAGGCCAAAGTATTTCGGTGTAGTTATCATTGGAAACTAGGCTAGAGTCTGAGTCTTTGATCAACTTTCTAGGATTTCTGGTTCAAAAGTTATGTTCTAAAATCTAAAATAAAGAAATGAATTATGTAATTAGTCAAATTCTGATAACTTTAGATCAAACTTTTGAACCTCAAACCCCAGCAGGTCATCCAAACCATCAAAAGACTCTGACTGTAGCCTAGTTTTCAATAAAAACTTCAGCAAAATACTACCATCTAGCAGTTTGGGTCCAGAGCCAGGTGAAGTGGGCCAAAAGACTAGCACTTATGACGTCACTCAGAAAAAATCAGAACTACCCAATCAAAAAGCTTTTTTTGAGTGCAGACTAGGAAACTTGCCACATCTTTTGAGCCTTTGAACAGCTATCTTACCACTTTCATCGTCTGAGTTATGCACGTGCAAAGCCATATGACAATCCGGTTGATTTGGCGCGAACCGCATGATTAAGACCGGACGTGAAAGTGGTAATTGGTGTTCTAATCGGTTTCACTTATTATTAAAGGCAGAGACTTCTTACACAAGTTAGATGAACAAAAGTTTTTCAATCATAGCAACTGTGAGGTCACATAGCAACTGTATTTTTGTAAGAGCTTCGTAACATGCCATAAGTGGTAAGTTGATTTACTAATGGTTTTGAGTACTGTCATTCCAAAATATTTGTACCCCAGTACTGGTGTTATGAAATGATTTGCTTTAAGCACGTGGCCACCCTCCACACATTAAATCAAAAAATCACGGAAATCAGATTCAAATTTTAAAAAATCTTATTAAAAAAATTCATTTTTATCAACCGTTATCTTAAGTAAAAGAAATAATTGATTAATCCCATTAGAAAATTAATTAATTTGTTTATTTAAGATCATAACTTTTGAACCAGAAATGCTAGAAAGTTGATTATAGGCTCAAAAGATGTTGATTCTAGACTAGTTTCTAATGACATACTTTGGTCAAACAGGTAGGTCCTAGGCCAGGTAATAGGAGCCTAAATGGCCAAAAACCTATCTCACTTATGATGTCAACTCACAAACATCTCAAACACAATTTTTTTCCATTGCAGACTATAAGGCTTGCCAAATCTTCTGAGGGTTTGAACAGCTCTCTAGCGCAATCGGCAGAGGAGCTATGCTGTTGGTAAAGCAACTGCAACTGAAAACTGCTGGTTTTAAGACAATTTCCAACCACAAATATACCATACACCAGCTTTCAACTTGCTACACACTATTCCAAACTAACATCTGGATCAAAAACTTATTCCTTTCTCAAATTGTCAGTTTTCCAAATCAAAAAGTTGTTTTGTGAAGATTTTACGTATCGAAACAAAGTAGCACTGTAAGTTTAAGTCAAATCGAACCTAAACTGAGTTATTTAGCGACAAGCAATGCACCGCTGAACACATGTGCATTTTGAGACAGTCAAAAAGCAGAAAATTCTATCTAGGACCAGGTGATATAAACTCTATTATAACTTTGTTTCTCTTTTAGAACTTTCGTTTTTGGTATTATAACTTTGTTTTATAACTTTGGCATCCGGCTGGTTTTGGAAAAAAAAACGCTTAAACGTATGTGGCTTTGCGCAGGAATTTCTCCAGTCCGGTATGCTCTACAGACCCAGTAAAAGTCTTAAGATGCAGCAAGTCTTCTAGTCGGCACTCAAAAAAACTTTTCGCTCGGGATGCGTTTTTTTGTGTGCGTGATGTTGTAAGTGCAAGACTTTTAGGCCACCTTGGCCCATTTTGCCTGGCCCTAGGCCCAATCGTTAGGTGGTAGTATTTTGCTGAAATTTATACTGGAAACTAAGCTACAATCTGAGTCTTTTGATACTTTGGATTACCTGCTGGGGTTTCAGGTTCAAAAGTTATGATGTAAGTTAGTAAAAAGATTTGACTAATTAGCTAATCAGGGCCGAAACCTAGGCCAGACAACATGAGCCAAAATGACCAAAACTTTGATACTTTAACTAGGTCTGTAGCACTTACCGGACCAGAGAAATTTCTGCGCAAAGCCATGTGCATTTGTGTTTTTTTTTCAGAAATCCTCAAAAGCTGCCGGACGCCCAAGTGTTGACTTGAGCCATAAACCTTTTCATGTAAACGTCATCGCATGTCATCGTGCTATGCCAAAGACTTCTTGAAAGGAGACACGCAAACTGCAGAGCCAATCCTCACAAGAATGTGGCATTGTGACATCACAGCATAGAACTACAATAAACAAGGTTGCAATGTAACTGCTCTCCGCAAGACAAACAAGGAAATCTATCAAAAAATTGATTACCCTGGCTCAATTCTGTTTAAAAGTGCACTTACCAACCTGGTATGAAATTAACCCTTTCGCGTCCAGCCTGTTTCAAGAATTTCACACCAAAACAGCTGGATCACATGTGGCTCTGCGCGAGCGTAACTCTGGTACTGAAAGCGGTCTTGGTAAGTTTTGTAGTTTGCAGTGAAAAAAAAAGTTATTGGTTGGAGGTAGGGATGCCCAAAATAGAATTTCGAATCCTTGAGATTCGGAATCTCGTCAGAACCGTATTTCATAATTGCAATATTTTCGGGTTAGTGGATTCGAAAATCAAAAGGCAATTCACAGGAGAAAAGAATTTCGCTTTTGAAAAGAATGCAATAAATGCACGCCAACTGCGTGAAGGCTGACCCGTGGCCGAATGGTGAGAGGAAAACAAATCACAGTTTCCACTGTGTACAACTTGGCTGCCAAGTACTTGGCGATTCCAGCCACTTCTGCTTCTTCTGAGCGTTCGTTTTCGAAAGCGGGATTAACCATTGGCAAACTCAGAACAAGGCTGACAGGACAGCATATTGATGAAATCAATGTTCTTCATTGCAATTCTTCACTGCTTTGATTTTTATCAATGAAATTTTCAATAAAAATAAAAGTAAAAAAAATCTTGTGAAGAGTTCTAGAATAGGATTCGAAATTCTGGATTCGGAAATAAATTTTAGAATAATTCTAGAATAGGCAATTATTCTACTTTGGGCATCCCTAGTTGGAGGGTGTGAATTTTTTGTGAGTGACGTCATAAGTGGAAGACTTTTAGGCCACCTTCACCCACTTTACCTGACCCTGGGCGCCAATTATTAGTTGATAGTATTTCACTAAAGTTTTTATTGGAAACTGGGCTACAATCCAAGTCTTTTGATACTTTGCATGACTTGCTGGGTTTTCAGGTTCAAAAGTTATGATCTAAAGTAATAGAATATTTGACTAATTTGCTAATTACTTAATTTATTTGTTTTAGATCATACCTTTTGAACCAGAAACGCTAGAAAGTCGAGCAAAGGCTCAAAAGACTCAGACTCGAGCCTAGTTTCCCAATGAGAATTTCAGCTAAATACTTTGGCCTAGCGGTCAGGCCTTAGACCAGGTAACATGAGCCAAAATGGCTCAGAAACTTCTTTGCTTATGATGTCAGTCATAAAAAAAACGCAACCGCCAACAAAAACTTGTTTCGAGTGCAGACTAAAAGACCGGCTGATCCATTTGAGCCATTGAACAGCTCTCTAGCGCAATTGGTGGAGGAGCTATGTGGCGTTGGTACAGCAACCGAAAACTGCTGGTTTTAGGCCGAAATCTAAGTACGAATATATCGAACGCCTAAGGTGTTCATAGGCTAATCCAGGGGTGGGCAATTAATTTGGCTCCGGGGCCACTTTGAGAAGGCCGCGATCAGCTGAGGCCCATAACTTTTGGAAATAGAAATAGACATCAGTTCAAGTTGGCCTCAACACTAACATTTGTTGGTGGATATTTTAGATTTGAAGATTTTTTTTAATGCTCCCGCGGGCCACATTTGGCAGGCGGGCTGCTATTTGTCCACCCCTGGTCTAATCTGTTTCATGGTAGTGATTTCAGCATCAAACAAGTACAGAAAAGATTGCCCAAGACTTAACACAAACCACCCAACCTCTTTTTCGCTCAAATCCTTTAATATTGGGTTCCCAATCTACCTCTGCTAGTTGGATTCGCTGAATCACATTTGGTTGAAAATACGTGCAGTCAAGCAACACAATGAGACACTCACAGTCATGCTTGAGTGAACTGTGGTATTCCCAATCCAATGCAAATCCAATAACAGTGCAGTTTAAAGTGGGTGAGATGTGTTGTTAAATTGCTAGCAACGCATCATTGTTTGAGGTGAAAAAACAAGTTTGCTGTTAGGTATGGGTTCTAAAATAAATACAGGTACTATAGGTAGGACACTTAAACAACACACAAGTTGCACTGAAGACACATAGCATTGAATACTCATATCGCAATGAAGCCAAGCACCAATAAAGCTGCACACTGGGTGTACAAACATTTTTCGAAGATGGTTAAATTTGCAAAAAATTACATCTTTGGATTGGGCATTGAAACGCAATTTCAAGATGCCTTGATTGTTTCACTATGTAAAGAGCAACGGAAGTTACATATGATTTTGTTTGTAAAAACAGAGCTGCTTTTCCTGACAGACACTGAACGCTGACAGTCAAATGCGATACCGCTGAAAGCCTATGACATAACAATCGGATTTAAACACTTTCAGCCAGCATTCAAGATGGTGGTATCTGATTACACGAGGCAGATTTTTTGTAGAATTGGTCCTTTTGAAAATTTTGATGATCTTACTGTGTTAAAACGAATCTGATGAAATTTCATAATTTGAAATAAGACTAGGGTAGTTCCACCAGTATGCGGATGTAAACAACGAAATTTCACTGAATTAGCTATTTCTCAATAAATTCATCAAATATTATTTTCCAATTCTAACAACACTTCACAAAAACAATCCTCTATCATATGGATCATTCACTATCTGATTTCATTTGACATAAACCCAGTTACACACCCCCAATAAAATCAAACCCATGTTTTGGCTCAATATGCAGATGGGGCAAATTACGTAAAAAGCATAAAAAAACTAACGAGTTTCGTTGGTAACAGGAATAACACTAATTTGAGGACCGTGTTTCCAAATGAAAAACGTGAATTTTCGGCGTGCTGCACGAAAGGGCAGCCTTCTAGCCCACCCTTTTCCGAAGCCCAGCTTAATGTGCAGCCTGCCGACCCAACTTAATGTGCAGCCCACTGGCCTGGCCTATAGTGCAGCATGCCAGCCTGCCCTGTGGACTGTGCAGCTGCGGAAAATTCATGGTTTTCATTTGGCAACAAAGCCCTCCATTTAGTGTTATCCGGCAACAGGACTGAAATGGCAAAATTATTTTCCAGCTTTTTTTAGTAAAAACTATCATAATCACTTATGGGTCAAATCATTATAATCCAACAAGGGGTGTAACCCAATGTCACAAAAATGCCTCATTTTTTTATATAAGGTGCACCCACATGTAAAATGGCCTGAAAAAAAAACATAATTGAAATCCATCA
>Ga0210059_1001414_pt1 | contig 36026 bp, 26 predicted proteins | sample Ectturendosymbi2_FD_188042 | JGI IMG/M metagenome (GOLD analysis project Ga0210059, IMG submission 188042) | Ecteinascidia turbinata endosymbiont from Florida, USA - Sample 2 (SPAdes) (version 2) | ecosystem: Host-associated > Tunicates > Ascidians > Unclassified | place: Key West, Florida... | reverse complement strand
GGGGTGGTTAAATCGCAAGCCCAACATAGCAAAGTTGTTAATTTTCACACCCTTCTAACATATTATTTGGAAACGGGACGCCAACACCACTATGTTTTCCTGAAAATACAAGGCTTCACAAACAATGTGGTGATTTTCACACATGAATTGGTTAGGTGCGCAACGCATGAGTGATTACGGAAGCTAAACATACAAAATGCAGATTTTGACAGTGAAAACTTCATTTTACAAGAATGAAACCATCATTTTTTAAATCAGCACCCCAGAAAACATAGGATTCAAAAAAAAAATCACCAGTTTATCTTAAGGGGGAGGCTGTACAGAGCAGAAATCATTCAAGCGTGACCATAAAATTCAAATTTATTAAAAAATTGAAACGTCTGCCATTCGGTAACCGCTTGACCGATTTTGTTCAAATTTTGTTTGTTGGTTGCTATTTTTGAAGCTCTTTCAAATGAGCCCACTTTCATCATATTTTATGAGGGTGGGTGAACAAGGGTGTTCAATTAAGCATGGAATGACCCTTATGCAGTTTTCCAAGCTTTTGTTGAACCCTATTTTTGCCCAGTATAAGAGAAAGTAAAAATGGGTTACTGAAGTGAAAGAAATCAGCAGTTTATATTTAATTATACAGTAGTCCCCACTTATTAAGTTAGTGGTAATAAGCCCAAAATTGTCCCGTCCAGAATTACTCCATTTATGACCATGGTTAGCTTGCTGTGATATAAGCACACTTTTAGTCGTGCTTCAAATGACCTTCGAACCCCTGAAATGGCTCTGTTGAACCCTAGGGGTTTGATCGAACCCAGGATAAGAACCACTGTGGTAGGACAATCTAGGGCTTTAAAGATGCAGATTTTTACCTAGTGTTGTTAAAAAAAAAGGATATAAAAAATAGAAAGAAATTGCATCTTTCATTTATTTCTCAGGCCCCAATGACTTCATTCAAGAAACGCTTGACCTGCCCCAGTTGTGCCACCACTTCAAAAGAAGTTAAAACCTATAGCATCCCAATTTTCAAAATATTGAAACTACAATATGTTCTCCATTTTTAGAGATTTGAACAGTTTTCTAACTCTATTGGCTGCTGAGTTATGGTAAAACATGTGCAAACCAAAACTTTGGTTCTGCTGCACTTACAGGGTTAACATTAGCAAGAAAAATACTGTTTGAGTAGTGATATAAATTAAGCAATTTCAGCATTTTATTATTATGCTCTGAAAAAATATAGATAACAGTCACTGTTGCTGCAACACATGCAATGATGTGAAGCCCTAAAAGTTAGTGACCTCTTTTCTTCAAGAAACAATTCTAATAGAAAAATGAGTAGCTGTACATATTATTGCAAACCTTGGCTTTTATTATCATTACAGCAAAAATAATAAATGTTATATGTTTAAGGTTAAAGCAATGGATCAAGATATGTGATGTACATATTTCAAGAAGAGTCTTTGACAATGTCATTTACCCTCAGGGGTGCATCTAGCCTGGAAAAGGGTCGCGGAAGGGCAGCTTTTGATCAAAAAAACACATTTTCTCTTAAGACTAGAAATCAACCGATGAATTTTGCAATTTTGGCAAATTTCGGAAACCCAACTTGCTACTTCGTCTCTGATTAATTAACGCAAATTCTCTGTACTCTTCCGTAGGATGCGCAGCCCTCCGATTGCATCAAGTAGTGCGCAAATGCGCAGTACTCATACCACTCCACAATTGTCCCCACAAACCGCTCTATGACGTAACATTCACTCACAGGTTTTTGCATGCACAGTAAGCAAATGATTGCCTGCGAACAAATCAGGGCAACTACTGTATTTTTCAGACCATAAGGTGCACTTAAAAGCCTTTAATTTTCTCAAAAATCGAAAGTGTGCCTTATAATGCGGTGCGCCTAATGTATGAACTGGTTGTGCTTTCTCATCTAGAATCAGTGTTATGTGGTAAACAGTACCATTTATTTAATTGCTAGTTATGATTGTTTTGTAAACAGATGTAATGAACCAACAATAATTGCAATGAGCAGCACACAAGAGTAGCTAGCACATACCACAGATAGTATAACTCGACAAGGCTCCTGACTACATTGGCGCACGCCGCATCAAACACTCATACAACTTTTTACAACTTTTGTTTTATTCTATTCGTGTCTAGCAGATTAGGCATGCGTGACAGATTAAACTCCCTCACGTATGTAATGACATATTAACTCCCAGTGGCGATTCAGGCACCCGGGCGACTCAGGCACTTAGGAGCTATTGGGAACGAGTTGAATACAGTTTGACTTACATAAGTTTTGCTTCATTTAATGCACCTTAAAATCCGGTGGGCTTTATGTAAGAAAAAACAATAGCTAGCATTCAATTTTGGATACTGCGCCTTATGGTCCTGAAAATGACAGTAACTATAGTCAGACCTCGTTTATCCGAACCAGACATGGGGTAATCGTAATCGATTACAGTTTTTTGAGTAATTGTAATCGATTGACTTCACCAAAAATGAAATGTAATCGATTACATTTTTTATTTAATTGTCATCGATGATTACTTTCGCGATTAAACTTGGAAATCTTCACCCTACATCCCTGTGCGATGAACCGTGATTATGGTGGCTGGGTTCCCTACTTTATCATCATTTGTTATGATTATGTTTCAGGTGAGGCCATTTCTCCATCTGTGTGCGTTAAATCCAGATAGTCTAGCGGCCAGCACAGTGTTTGTAGCAAATTCTCGCTTTGTTGCAGCCACCCTTCCTGTTGGCCACCAGAAGCAAAGTAGCGAGTCTAGTTAGACGTAGCAACAAAAGAGCTTTAGTTAATTTTATCATAACCTAGTAGGTGCAAACAGCAGACAAAATCAGCCCGAAATGATTATGATTGGAGACTGTCTTCTTGCCATGAAGCGAAATATTACAAAACAGCTCCTGCGTGTGCGTGGCAGTGTATGAGATTCTGACAGCATTACAGCCGGCACTGCCAGAGAAGGAAATTCAGAAACACGTGCGTTCGACGCAATATCAATTTCGAATGTTCAAAAACGTGGATTGTTTCATGTCACTATGCAGGGAGGTTGTTGTTTCGTAATAGTACTATGCAACGTTACAAGGGAAATGTAGGCTGTTGCCTGTTCCAAAACACCCGCATTTGAGACCTGCAGTGACAGCGTTAAATATTTTATCGGCTTTAATGCTGAGTACCTACGGTGCAAAGGGGTCTGTCATGACAGCCAAACGCACTCCCTAGATGCGCCCCTGTTTACACTGTTAATTTCTTTAGGCTTTGTCCATAGCAACCATAGCATGTAACCAGCATCACATAAATATATATATATCGACTACCTAGTTTTCCAAAGGATTCCTTAAAACCAGGGTTTTTAAGGTGTTTCAGGGACCCAATTCAGGTCACTAAAATCAGAAATATTGCACCCTACAGGTCCATACCAGGTACTAACATTTTCCTTAAAAAAACTGTTATTACTGATTTTATACATTAGGTTATCTCACCAAATTTGAAATATAGTAAACCAATACTTACCCATAAAAAATTCGAATCAAAACAGAACAAACAAACAAAAGAGATATGACAATCAAATCACAGTGGGATTTCAACATCTTCACCAAAGTTTCGTATCTCTGTTTGACTGCATCCATCTCCATACATTACTTGAGCAAAACCTGGCCATTGTTCAAGCTTTTCATGAGGTGACTCATTGACAGGCAGTGAGAATGACAGCATAGGTCAATATAACCATGCAGACAAAGCCTACATAAAATTTTTTATCTTCATTCACTTGAAAAAACAAATCTGCCACAGACAAAAAAGGCATTTTCAGTTGCGAACATATTTGGCAAATCAATACCCAGCAGGAAACTTCATCAGCTTTGTTTTGCAAGATACATTTCAATTACGAAACTAGAACATTTATCACTCTAGAACAGTGGTTCTCAACCAAGGGGGCATGAAGAAATTTTCAGGGGGTCGCGAGCCCTTACATGCTCTACAACACGGAAAGTTTTTGAATGAGAATGTGTACCTTCGAAACGTTACGCCAGGGCGAATTTTACGTCACTACATGTTATTTTTATATACGTTATATATACTGTATATGCTATACATTTAGATATTTAGATGGTTTATCCACTGAAACTAAACAACATTAAAGCAGGGTGTTAATGCTGGTGAAGTCTTATTAAATCACTTGATGTCTGCTGATGATTTATTCGTGTGTTTTGTCCAACAAGTATTGTATGTGGGTTGCAAAATATACTGCACTAGATGTGTGTCAGGCTTATGCAGAATCACATGGGATTATTATCAACTGCAGCAAAACTGTTTGTATGATATTTAAGGCTACAAGTGCAAAAAGCAGTCACCCCATTACTGGCACTGGGTGGTCAAAATGTAAAATCTGTTAACCACTACAAATATCTGGGGATGATTGTACTGAATACTGAGCTCTCAGATGACAAAGACATTCAGAGGCAATTGTGATATCAATATTGTGCAGCAAACAAGCTGTGAAGCCTCTCTTTACTGATGCTCAAATGCAGTTAAAAACGTACTTCTTCATTCCTTTTGTATGCCCATGTAATGTATGCATCACAATTAATAATTGTGATGTAATTTCAACAAGTCTTGCATGTAGAGATTAAGGGTGGCCTATAGTTTTGGATGCAGAGCTCAATACAACCTGCCCTGGAGAGCAAGTAGTAGTCATCAGGAATGTAACATTTCTACATATTTTCTCTTTCGTTTCTTTGTGTTCTCTGTGGTAACCTATCTTGTTAAAGTTGTTTTGCATCCCTATTGCCTATTGATAGTTTAACCTATCGTACTTTATTTATGTCAGCGATACGCAATTAAATTTTCAAGCTCCACGTATTCAGTTGAAACATCAGAGAAATGTTCAAACCTCCACGTTTGGCAGCTTGACATTTGCCAGTACACCCGTAATAAATTGGGCCGATTGCTGTGCAACTGCGAGCAATCCAAGTAGAACACATCAACAGTATATTTTTCGAAATCCGCTCCACTACAGAAGGATATTTTTTCAGTTATTTCTTTTATTTATTCATTTGGCTCAGACACCAGAGATATCACTATCCGGCAGAGATGTTCACGGAGCCGAAATGTCGAAGTGGACTCCGACCGGAGTTTGCATTTTAGGCTGGAGCAGGAGCCGGAGTCAATATTTTAGGTTAGAGCCGGAGTCAACGTTAAGGTCTCTGCAGAAGCTAATCAAAATTTTTAAGGGACCTAATTTCTGTAATGATGCTTGTTGTTGTCAAACAGAATGGAATTAATTGAGACGTGTTTTCTGACCAGTGTCGTCACATATCACAAAAGTGTGACACTGGGTGGGAGTACCGAGCATTTCAACACTAAAGATGGTTTCAAATTATGGCTTATGCAAAATACAATCAAGTGTGTAAGTAACAATGCAGTTCGGGAATTTAGGAATCCATGTGGCAAATATGCGAATGTTGGTCTAATGATGTGGATAATAACACAAGACAAAAAACAATGGTTAACAAAACAGATTATAAAGAAGTAACAGTGTGCCGAAATGACCTATACACTGTAGGCCTAGAAGACAGGATTTGACGATGATGTTAAAAGTAATGTGCAGTGGTACAATACCAATGTTTATTCGCATTGTGCAGATTTCTAGTCTAACCACCGCTTGCACAGGCCAACCTCTGGTCACATTTTGGAGCCATGCTGAACAAAGTTGGATGTTTGCCCTGATAGTTGCAGCTTTAAAGATAACCTATATCGCTTTGCATCTCTACTATGAAAAATTTGAAAGGGATTGCAGCCCAAGTTTTGCGTAATGTAAATGTTCATCTCGGTAATTTTTTTGAACAATTTGCTTGCACATTGATGTTAATGGCTCAGTTTGGCACAGTTATTGTTCAGAGTTTTATCTGAGTACACGGTTAAAGTACGATTCAATATTTGTGAACAGGTGATCAGTTCCTGACCTCGGAGATTTAAAATGAGTCTTTTGTAAAAATTGAAAATTAACACTCACTTCAACTACTTGTCATCTATCCGGTTAATTATTGAAGCTTGGACTACTTAACTAGAATTTCAATGGTTTCCACCTCAAAATTTAATTGCAGTAGAACCTATACTTTTAAGGTGTATATTGCGAAGCAGCGTTTATTTTGCCTCGTGAGACAAAAATAGTTCTGAAGTTATTTTGTCAGTAGCTGCACAGTTTTCTTTGAAGTGATCACATGACAAGTTTGGAATGCATGACCTACGTAGCTGACCGTAATGTCAAATTTAAATGTGAGGAAGCTTTTAGTGGCTGCTTGTCCACGTTGTGTAAAAAATAGGCTAAGCCATAACTTTAAACCTCAACATGTTGTGTCTCTCGTCTTTGTCTTGACAGTCACGTGACCATTTCAATTATTTATGTTCAATCAAAGGCAAAATAGCCACAACATATTTTTTGCCTCATGAGGCAAAATAGACAGTATCTTTTCAATATGAGTTCCTTAGAAGTTTTCGGAGTGTTAACAGGAGTCGGAGTTGATGTTTCAAAATTTTTCGGAGTTGGAGCAAGAGCAGGAGTCTTAAAGCGTGGAGCAGGAATGGAGTCGGAGTCTGAAAAATGTGACTCCGCTAATCTCTGCTATGTGTCAAGCTAAAGCTTGCAAGATATGCCACACTTTCTGTTTATAAGCATGACAGGGCCCAAAGTGGCACAACGCATTCACGTAGTGTCTATTCTGCTTCATGAGGCAAAATCTGTGCTGGTACTCTTTTGCCTTGATTTGAACACAATTGGTTGAAGTGGTCATGTGACAAGCACAATACGCAGAGACAATTCGATGGGGTTTAAGAGTTTGTGGTTAGGGTTTAGGATCAGGGCTTATGGTCAAGCTTTAGGGTCAGGTTTTAGGTTTAATGGTTCAGTGTTTAGAATTTGGGTTTAGCCTGCAGTTCACTTAATGCAAACAAGAAGCTGCTAACTGCTTGCCAGTTCTGAAACCATGACAGCCATCATTCATGCATGGGACTGAGCTGTTACAGATGCCATGGTCAAATAAGCAGGACATGCATTTCAAACTTGTCATGCGACTACTTCAACCAATCGTGTTCAGGTAAAGGCAAAATAACTCCAGCAGTTATTTTGCCTCATGAGGCAAAATAGACACAGCATCATAATACACTTTCAGATAGTGTTGCAATCGGAAATCCCGAGCGGCATATGCGCAAGGCTTCGCACTGTGGCAGCAAGTAACAATGGAGTTCACATGCCATGGTCAATCTATCATTGCTTATTCGCGCCACATATATGTGTGGTGTTGTTCCTCACGCACATCCCGTTAGGGGTGAATCACACAATCAACGCAACACCACCGGAGAGGTTGCAACAATAGTTTTTGGGTACAGATAGTATGGTTTCAACCTAAACTGGTTTCGGATCGGATACGGATATCATTTTTCGAAAACAGGATAGAATCGGATAGTAAAAATCCACGATCCGATCATCTCTGTCAGACACATTGTCCATGTCAGTGCTGTTCAACCTTTCTTATTATGGTGCACCCTTAAAGATATTTTGACGAACTCATGCACCCTAGTTACTTAAACTCATCCACCCTATTTACTGACACATCCGCCATGTTCCCCACCTAATTGCGCCCATGTCTGTGAGTACGCTGGCCTAAATAAGCAAGCACCCTAATTCAGTAACTCAGCTACATAATTCAATTGATTATGGTTCATTGTCTGTCGCTTATGAATCACAAATAATCAATTGATAAAAATTAGCTTGACATGGTCTGATGTCTACGCACCACAATTTAGAATGTGCAAAGTCTAGATTAAATCCTGATAGTCATTGGTTATTTAAATGGTTCATTTTTGCTAACAGAAAGTTTTGTAAAAAGTATCTGTTTAGAGCGACAAGTTTGTGATGCACCCTTGTGAACCCTTTCGTAGTGGTGCACTCCACGCATAATTTGGTGCACCCCAAGGTGCACCGTGCACACCGGTTGAGGAGCGCTGGTCCATGCCACAAAGCGTGTTGAACATGATCCGGTCTCCTGATCGCGATCCAACCGCATTCTGCTATTCAGAACTGAGTCCAAACGGCACTGATATAGTCGAGACCGTATCCTTCGAGACCGAGACCTGGTTGAAACTTCGAGACCGAAACCTAGACCGAGACTTAAAATCCCGAGACTGTGACCCGAGACTTGAAATTCGAGACCGAGACTTGAAACCTCAAAATTTGTGCACTTTGCTGAAATTATTTGAAAAAAAATGGGGCGCGGTCCCAGGTTGAAAATCACTGTTCTAGAAGCTACAAATAGCAGATGGCACTGGCTTAGCCCTGATCATGTCTCATTGAAAGTGCACACCGTTACTCTCGCATTGCCCTAACAGGGCAAATATTATTCTCACCATGACCGAGGTTTACGCACACGTTTCAGAAGTACAGGCGTGTGTTTCATCAATCACCAGTTACTCTCAAGCTCACCTGACCATAAAAAAGTAACTTTCTGCATGATGAAAAAATTTTATTATTTCAAAACCAAATACATATTCCTCCCCAAAACAGGAATTAATACAAATCTGAAAGACGCGAAAAAAAGCCTACATGAAAAATTTCGAAATTACGCCAATAGCCCTTAATGGCAACATGCACAAGCAAGGCTGCGGAGTCGGAGATAAGCATTTTGCCTGGAGCCGAAGCTCAAATTAGAAATCAGAAGGAGTCGGAGCTCAGTTTAAAATTTAGGACCGGAACTATGGCCATTCGAGAGGTAGCTCCGGTCCTTTCCTAGATACTGTTGCGATCGGAAATCCCGAGCGGTATGTAGCTTACGCATAGCTTCGCACCGTGGCAGCAAGCAAGAATAGAGATCATGCTCGCAATTTCTCTTTGCGCACGCTAGTCGTTGCGTTCAATCGTTCACACGTTAATATCAGCAGAGCTACCACGTCGCAATCTCTCTTACTATTGCTTGCTCGCACTACATATATTATGGTTTATTCTTCACGCACATCCCGTTCGTGGTGAATCACACAATCAACGCAACACCACCGGAGAGGTTGCAACAACACTAACGGTTTTGACAAATAGACTTACTTTACCTAAAACAGCGTTCTTCATAGCACACTAAACGCGATTGTTATGCGGTATGACGCCAGGTTGCGACAATGGATCTGCAAACCTTTAATCTTTCTGTGGTTTATGGTTTAAATAATCGCTACGGCTATGACATGGTAGCTGGCAGGCGTGGTGCTACTTGTAGAACAGTGATTCGCAAGCACCGTTCTATGTAGCCCCAAGTATTGTTTCTGCGGCTCTTAACAGTCTTTCAGTAACACCTCATATTTTGTGCGACGGACTTCGTTAGTACAATAAAGCAAAACGGGCCAATTCACTAGTGTTAAAATTTGTAGTGCGACTCTCTAAAAAATTGTAGGTCTGGATTTGGATCCTTAAGATAAATGGATGAGAACCACTGTCGTAGAAGTGAGGAAAACGTTAAATATAACTTCTTACTTTTTTGTCAGAGTGATCAAACCGAGTCTGTGGTAGTGTCGCAATCTAAAAAAAAACTGAGCCATAATGAGTAAGTGTATAATAAAATATCCATAGCTTTTGTAGCTGCGTAGTAATGCTGTTAGTAGGGAGTATGATTAAGATATGATACCATTGCTGATTAAAGCGTGAAATGCACGGCACGCCATTGTAAAATATGAATTTTTATTAGAAACCATTAGACTAGATTACTGGCAAAGTTCACTAGGATACATTACGTTTGCAAGTTACCAGGAAGTAACCACCACAGCCAGGGACCGATTTAGGGAGCGCGGGGCCCTAGGCCATCTTAGTTTCTGGGGCCCACGCAAGTGTGACCTATTTGGCCGTTTGTCTGGAAAGCGTGAAAGAATGCCCCTCTTATGTGTATGTGCGCCCTCAAAAGTCTATATTTTGTGGTTCCGACTTTGGTTCTACGATTGCCTTAGATCTCAACATAAATTAAAGACTATAGGCTGACACAGAGCCGTGCGAAAGACTGTTGGGCTCACCCCAAAAAAAATCCAGATGGGGCATTTTAATATCAGCAAGCATTTAGGCAGCTGCGTGCTTTTTCGAGTCAGTTGCAAATTAGCCCCCTGAGCAGCGCTATTTCAAAACCTAACCAAAAACTTCTTAACTAAATAGCTTGCATTATTTAAACAAACTTTTATTACACATTCAAGAAAAGCAAGCGCATGCACCGCATTTGTTTAAACTTTCTACTGTAATACAATATATATTGTGGGACTCCCACGAATAGTCGCCCCCCGACCGGGGGGGGGCTGCCTTGTCACGGCACTGGGCTAACAATGCGTTCTTTTCCTGGAATTTATACCGCTTCAGTGTTGTTCAGATGTCCTCTTCGTTAAATATACGTGAATTGTAGCGCTTTTTTTCAGGTTTATTTTTCGGATATAAACATTTTCATGTGGGACCATGTTGCCATCCTCGAAAATATCGTCTAATTGCCGATTTGATTAGCTGTACGTAAACCCCTTTGTTGTAGTAATCATCACTGCACATATTTTATGGACCAAACGAGCACAATTCATTCAGTGGACACAGGGTTTGGCTATTCATGCAGTTTTAAAGTTGTCATTTTCCAAGCAATGCAAAATATAGTGTTTTTAATCCACCATGCCAGGAATGGCCAACCAGTCAGAGACCAACAGCCACATTTCTTATTGTGTTATCGCGAAGAGCCACATCATACACATGGGTGCACATGAACATCTCCTCATCTGTCCCTCACTCAAACACGTACCTTTGCTCAGTTAGATTAATTGTAAATATCACACACCAACATGACAAGGACAGAACGTACAAGTCAATTATTGTTTATTGTTATCAATAAAAACGCAGAGGTGTTTTTTTAAAACCGCTTGAATTACCCCGGCAGCCAAAGTGTTGTTATTTAGTGGGACTTCGAGTAATTACGTAAGAGCCGCATGAAACCGGGCAAAGAGCCACATGCGGCTCGCGAGCCGCGGGTTGGTCACCCCTGCTCGGATTTATTGGGTGTTACGGAGTTTGCGAGCAATCCAGTTGGTAACAACCAAACATAGCATCCGATATTGATAACAGTGCTTTTTCATTCTGCAGTGTCTAGCGTTCTTGCGTTTTTGCAAGCTTTTTGCCAGTCGAAGATTGAACATCAAGCACGTACTGTTCTTTCTTTTTCCTTGCAACCACAGGCGTAGACAGGGGGCCAAGGGTGCCATGCTCCTTCAAATTGCTTTGTGCTTTGACTTCGACAGGCAGTGTCCGGAACAAAATACTGTTTCTCGCTTAAATTCAAAGTATTTGGCCTCCCCGAAAATTTTGGCTTGGCTACACTACTGCTTGTAATCACTTTCATGCAGACGGCCTGCATCTTTCTCGCGCCCAGCCATGTTCCTCAGTATCAAGCCTTTCACACAACCTGCACTTCTATCTTGATGTACAATCTTCCACTCATCCACTAACAAAAAGCTCCCAACAACGCAAGATCGCCAGAAAGTGCAGAACTTCGATGAAAAGCAGTATTGTCATCCTTACATTGCGTGGCAAAAAATATTATTGTGTTGTTACTACACAGATAAAAGTCTAGAGTCTAGACCAGTGGTTACCAAACTGGGGGTAAATTACCCCCGGGGGTAATATGCGGTTCTTCCGGGGGTAACGCGGAACCAAAACCACAATGTTGTTCTGTATTATAAGCGATCGCTGGAAAAGAAATTTTCGACATGAAATGCGAAAAGTTTTTATTGAAGATATTAAGACATAATCGCTACCTTGATTTGGGTAATGGTTCAGAAAAGTTTGGGAACCACTGGTCTAGACTTTAGACTCTAGACGTTTGCATTTTCGCTCGTTTCGAAGCAAATAGTGACGTAATGCTTCTGTGCAGTTTTGCAATTTTTAAGTTAATAATGAGTCGCCATAGGAAGGAGCTGCGCGGGGCCCCCAAAAGCGCAGGGCCCTAGGCCATGGCCTATTTGGCCTATGCGTAAATCCGTCTCTGCCATTCAGCGTTGGTCTTGGACTCCGACAATGGCGTGTGTTGTCACCACTCATCTTCATAGTCTATACCAAGGTTCTCTAGACTACGGCCCAGGGCCAAATCAAATCTGCGAAGCCATCACCCGGCCACAAAGCACATTTTGCCAATAATGGAAAATTATGTTTGCTAAAAGTGTGTTGATTTAGTAGAATGTAGCATATCCTTAAAAAGTCATATTACGCAAGATGTCTGGCCCTCGAACTGTTGTTCAATAGCTTATGTGCTCTCTCCCAAAAATTTCGAAGAGCCCTGATCTATATGGATTGGATAGACAGTCACAGACACGTCGTAAAAGGTATTACTGTTGGCAACTGTAGGATGGACTGCTTGCTTTTTGCGGACGAATTGGTAGCCTACTCCATGCGTGGATCTTCGCAACAGGATCTTCAGCTCGCATTTGATCAGTTTTCCGCTGCGAGCGACCAAGAAGGAACGAAAATCAGCTCTAAAAAGATTGGGGTATCGTGTCTCTTAAGACGCCCACGGCAGTGTTTTCTGCAAGTGATCGGAAATACACTGCAGCAGGTGGATGCGTTCAAGTACCTTGGGCTGGTATTCACGAGTGGCGAAAGTCGCAACAAAGGGATTGATACACGGATATGCAAAGTAAACGCAGTTTTGCGTGAGCTTTACTGCTCCGTGGTGACGAAACGGGAGCTTTCAAAGAACGCAAAGCTTTCAGTTTTTAAATCGGTGTTTGTTCCGATCCTCACCTGTGGTCATTAATCTTAGGTGACGACTGAAAAAATACTGTCAAAGGAATAAACCGCAGAGATGGGATATTTGCGAAGAGTTCTCGGTGTAACACTTCGTGACAAAGAGCACAGGTCTGAAATCCTTGAAGCCCAGGATGCCAAGCCACTTCTCCGAATCGAGAGATCCCAGCTATGTCAGTTCGGCCATGTACCGAAAATGCCCCAGGAACGAATGGTGAACTAAGTCCTTCAGGCTACAGTCTACACCGACGGCAAGCGACACAAAGTTTGTTCAAGGGCCATGTGACGTGACTAGATCTATGATCTTGCTTGGTCCCGTCTTGGTGTGGAGCGAGCAGAACTATTTGAAATTATTGTTGATCGTGAGGTATTTCAGGTCCTCCTCCTAGGGTTGTTGCCCCTGCGACTCTCCTCAAAGGAAAACCGGGTACGAAAATGAGTAAATGAATATGAGTGTGTAGGCCTTCATTGAACCTTTTTATTTATGAAATTGTCTTTGGTCTGTTTGTCAAAAGTGAATGTCGTATTCAAATAATTATTCAGTTTTTTAAAGGTGCGTTAGGAACCCGATTCGGGTCCCTAGACTTGAAAATCGGGTCCTTAGAATCAGAGAATATTATTATCAAGGGAAATATCTACGAAATTTAGTCGGAACTGTTTCGGGTCCCTACAGGTCCATACTAGGTACCTAACATTTTCCTAAAAAAAACCTGAATTAAGCGCATCTGGACGGAAACTTGCGTTTTTGTGAAAATGAGTCATAAGTATAAGACATCGAAGGGAAAATGGTTTTGCCACCCTAAAGCTCCGCCACGACACCCTTTTAAAAACCTTAAAAAAACACTGTTACATTTATCTGATTTACCTTAGTTTAACCAAACCCACAATGCAGCAATGTTTTCATCCAAGCGAGAAACATTTGCTTTACAGGTACGTGACATCTAGTTTTGCTGGACATTTTTTTCGTGTTAATGTAGGTGAAACTTGGTACTTTTTGCTAATTTCCCTTTGTGCATTTGGTTTCTGTTTAATCTCAAATGTATTTTCGTGTCGTTATGCAAGTGTAGTTCTTAGAATGATACTTTTGAAATTATCTTTTCATCTATTAAAATCTGATGATAAACCTGAAAAATTTGATTGTGATAAGACCGAGCTAAGTGGCACCACTGACAGAAGTCACAAGACAACTGTCACCAGACGATTAGGTATGCAGAAGTCACATTGCAGACTAGCTGGGTATGTGTGTAGGCCTATGCATGCAGGGGCCGACAAGGGGAGATTGAAAGGACACATCTTCCACCCACCAGCAGTAAAAATATATTGAAATTTGAAATCATTTTGTGAAGTCCGCTACGCCAATTTTTGGCCAAACTTCTTTTGCTACTTGTAAGAAGATATTAATGGACATTTTGGTAGGGGTGGGGCTGCATGCATGATGCCCAGTAGCATTAAAAGATTTGTAGTTTTTTGAAAAACGGAGATGTGCAAAAAAATATTTATCGTGTTTGTAACGTTAAGCAACATGAACAAGACATCACTTAGCGCTTTTACCCACACTTCTCTTAAACTGCATGATAGTTGATGTGTTCTACTATAAGAGTGATATACACGTGCGACCAATGCGATTCAGCATTTTGTGCACTGCAACTGACAGCTCTAACAAAATTGACATGTTCATTATATTGTTGTGCCTGTGGGTATCCAAATACGATATTAGTGCAAGCAGGTTGAACGACAGTACCGTGTCCGGAAACAAATTTAATTTGTAGATCAACTGTAACGATAATTAGCGTTGCTTTCAATACCCCTCCAGAAACAATGTTGTGAATCTGTAGCCTATTTATAAAACTTCACTGCTGCATTAAACTGATGACTATATTGGTTTCACACCAAGCTTTCCCCCACATATTGCAAGAAAATTGCGTCCATGCTCCTCTGTATGCTCACCAGTGCCACCTGAAACAACAACAAATCTGTCCAGGAGACCTTGACATTTTTCGTCAGCTTTTATGCTTCTTCCTTTTTCCTTCTTTTTGATGCTCCACTTGGATACTTTCTGTTCAACTGTGGTATTTTCATAAAATTATCAATAAACCAAACACTCCAATCTCTAAAAATCATCATTTGGTATAAAAAGTTATCATTTGGTATGAATATTTGCTCTTATTTGACAAGGTTTTTCAGAAAGATGTTCTTCAGAGTTTTTGGAAGAAATTTTAACCCACAATTTTTTAGGTATAGAAGTTGGTTTGAAGCTTTTCTTAATGTGGACATTGGGGATGGTGGTGGGGCACCTTAGAAAGCATAGTACTTGAACATTAAAGTTGCTGTTTGGGCCCTTTTGAAAGTATAGTACTTGCACATTACAGTTGCTGTTGGTGGCCCCTTTGAAAGCAAGATACTTACACATCACAATTGCTGTTGGGGCCCCCTGTCAGAGCAAGGTACTTACACATTACAATTGCTATTGGGGGCCCATTTAAAAGCATAGAATTTACACAAAACAATTGCTGTTGGCACACCTTTGAAAGTAAAGAATTTTACATTGCAATTGTTGTTGGGGCCCCTTTGAAAGCATAGTACTTACACATTAAAGTTGCTGTTGGTGGCCCTTTTAAAAGCAAGGCACTTACACATTAAGGTTGTTGTTGGGGGGCTCTTTGAAAGCAAGATACTTACACATAACAATTGCTGTTGGGGGGGATTTTGAAAGCGTGGTACTTACACATTAAAAAGTTGCTGTTGGAGGCCTCTTTGAAAGCAAGGAATTTTACATTACAATTACTATTGGGGGCCCCTTTGAAATCAAGGTACTGTAGCCGACAAATTTCGGTTGCTGTTGAAGGTCTTATGAAAGCAAGCTACTTACACATTACGGTTGCTGTTGGCGGCCCCTTTGAAAGCAAACTACTCACACACTACAGTTTCGTTGATGGGCCCCTTCAATGTAGATTAAAAGCAGAGCATTTACACATTTTCAGTGGCTGTTGGGGGCCTCTTTGAAAGCAGATTACCTTTAAATTGCAGTTGCTGTTGGAGAGCCCTTGGAAAGCAAAGTACCTGCACATTACAGTTTCTGTAGGGGGGCCCTTTGAAAGGAGACTACTTGCTCATGATCTACTGTACTTTGTAGCACATTATATGAGTGGATAATAAGTTTTTAACCAAAAATAAGGAAAATGTATGCGCGTAACACTTCAAGGCAGCCCCCAAAAAGAGGGGGCATGAGGCAAGTGCCTCGCTCGCCTCCCCTTAAACACATCACTGACTACGCTAACTTGCTGCAACATACAAGTCAAACAGCACTGCTGCACAATGCTGGCTACTGCCACCGGTAATTGTGCTGTAATAAACGTAACCTACAATGAGAGTAAGTATTATGTCGTCACGTGAACTGTTTGTCTCAAGTCCTCGATGTACCTGCGCCGACGCCGTGACTACGTCAGATCATGGGCGCAATTTTGTTGTGAAATGTGGGGGGACAGCTTGATGTAAAACCAATGTAGTTGTCGGGCCGATGTGGAAGTGAAGTTTTATAAATACACATTCCCAAACTTCTCTTTTAGAGGTGTTCTCAAAGTAACACTAATCACGCTTTGCTTTATCCCTATAAATGATTTAGAAATTAATGAACCTAATTTTGTTGTTGGACATGGTACTGTAGTTTAGCTGTTGTCAGACTGATACAAACAAGCACAGCAATATAATAGAACACATCAATTGGATTTTATCAGAGCTGTCAGTTGGAGTGCACAAAACGTTGAATCGTATTGGTCGCACGTGCACATCACTCTTAAGTAGAACCATGGGCGCAATTTTGTTGTAAAATGTGGTGGGGACAGTTTAGTGTGAAATCAATGAAGTCATCGGGTCGATGCAGAAGTAAAGTTTAAGTTTTATAAATACAGATTCCAAATCTTGCTTACAGAGGTGTTTTAAAAGCAAGACTAATCACGCTAATACATCAATTGGGTTTTATCAGAGCTGTCAGTTGGACTGCACAAAATGCTGAATCGCATTGGTCGCACTTGCATATCACTCTTATTGCAGAACACATAAATTTTCCTGCATTTTATAAGACGTGTTGTTTACAGTGCGATTTGTTGTCTTGTTCAAGTTGCTTGACGTTACAAAAACGATAAATATTTTCTTGCACATTTCCGCTCTTTGTAAAAGCTACAAATCTTTTCAATGCTTCTGCGCATAATGCCTGCAGCCCCACCCCTACCAAAATCTCCACTGATATCCTCTTACCAGGTGGTGGATGCATCCTTTCAATCTCCCCTTGTTGGCCCTTGCATACATACCCATCTATCCTACAGTGTAATTTCTGCATACCTGATCGTTTGGTGACTGTTGTCTTGTGACTTTTTTATGTGATGCAACTTAGCACAGTCTTTTCACAATCAATTTTTCAGGTTGAACATCAGATTTTAATGGATGAAATTAATGTCAAAAGTGTAATTCTAAGAGTTCTACTTGCATAACGACACGAAAATAGACTTGAGATTAAACAGAAATAAAAACCCACAACGGTGAATTGGTAAAAATGTGCAAGTTTCACCTGATTAACACGAAAAAATGTCCAGCAAAACTAGGTGTGATCAGGTGTTAAGTTTTGGGTGGAAATACATTTTTACTGGGACAAGATTTTAGTTTTTACTATGTGTTTAAAACAAAATTTTCTGGGCAAAAGAAAATTTTGGGGGCTCAAAAAATTGGAGAGCACTGCCCCCGAATGCCCCCTTTGGCTACGAGCCTGCCCGCAAAGCAAAATTTTCGCACTTGGATGAAAATATTGCTGCATTATGTTTTTGGTTAAACTCAAATAAATCTGATGACTTACGAACCAATGCATTCAGCACAAGCACAAAGTGTAAGAGTCACGAAAAAATATCTTTTGCTTTTGTTGATCACCATTGTCGCGACATTACAAGAAGTGAGGATAAATGTATATTTTATCTTTGATTCCTAGTCAAGTCCTTATGGTTTGAGCTGCAGGTCAATATATAGCTACGTAAATAGTTCTGCAACGTTTTGACCGCAATCCTATTTACTAATGGTTGAAGACAGGCTTTTGCAAAACTACCCATCCTAAAACTAAGTCTCCACAATAGTGTTGCTTTTGTCTTCGGCAAAAGCTTTGCAGATATTTGCATGTAAATGTAACTTTCTACACTTACGTTTACCAGACGTCCTGCTTCAACCGGGACAGGCCCGGTTTAAAGGCTATGTCCCGGCGTCCCGCTTGGTCAACCAAAAGGTCCCGGTTAGGCATTCAGTCAGGCAGCATAGCTCTACATTAATATTAGCATGCTATGATTAGTCTGTTCAACCAACTTGCTGAAGAATGATCCGTGATCTTGTTTCGTTGTTTTAGATGTAAAGGTAATCAATACGTCATTGTAATGGGTAACTGTTTCACAGAACCGTTACCAGAAAGTTTTCAATAGGGGGGCTTTGCGTTTCTGCGGGGGGGGTTGGGTTTGTGCGGTGGGGCTTGACATCCTAAAATTGGCAAAAACTCAACTGACATATAGTGTTTCATTCTTCAATTTGGGGGTGGCTTGGAGCTTTGTTTGGGTGGGCTAAGCCCACCAAAGCCCCCCTTGGCGACGGCACTGCTGGTGCAGCAATCGGTTGATTGTTAGCGCATTGGCTAGTTCAGTAAAATTGGCTCGAAGGAGGGGGTATTATTTTTGTAATTATAGGTTATTGAAAGGATTTATTTCGTACCGGAACTTGTTTGATTTCCTTCTAACGCTCGTTGTTCTGAAGTGTCTCGGTTTGCAGTCACAAAAATATGGTATGCCTATATACACTAGCATCATTAAATTTTACGCTGTGTGTTTGCAAATACGTGACAGCCAGCGTTACAGCAAACCAGTTATATTTCCATGCGAACCAAATCCATGCTGTACTGTGGTCTCTCACACGTGCAGCTGTAAAACTATCACTGTTTCAAGAAAATAACGTTTCTAACAGTACAATACACAGGGTAAATTGTCGAACAGAAGCAGTTAACCATCTTTCGGGGTCTGTAGAAACTTGAAAAATGCTAAATATAATTTTATCGAAGCTAAGATTGATAAACTAACAGAATACAGTGGTACCAAACCAAACTCTGTTTCAACATCAACTTAGCTATATCTAACATGAAAAGCACTTCACACAAAACGTGACAAACGCCACTTTTATTTTTGGAACTTCTCCAAATACAAAACTTGAAGAGAAAAAGCGGGAGGACATGGCATATTATATCCTCCCACCTGAAAAAGTGAGGGGGACACGTCCCCCGTGTCCCCCACCGAATTGCGCCCATACATACACATATAGCCTACCAATCTAGCCTGCAACGTGATTTCTGCATACCTAATCAACTGGTGACCAGGCCCGTAACTTTACTAAGGGGGGGCTTCGCCTCCCTGGAAAAACTTTCTCCCCACCTGAAAAAATGTCTTGGGCATATTGTATACATAAGCATTGTTTTCGTACATGCTGTCGATATAAAATTTGGACTACCTCAGAAACTTCTTTGACCCCCTGGTGTCCCAAGCTGGTTACGGGTCTGCTGGTGACTGTTGCCTTGTGACTTCTGTCAGTTATGCCACTGAGCTCAGTCTTTCCACAATCAAATTTTTCAGGTTTAACATCAATTTTAATAGGCCAAATTAATGGCAAAAGTTTTATTCTAGAGTTATACATGCACAACGACACGAAAATATATTTGAGATTAAACAGAAACCAAAATGAACAACGGTGAATTGGCAAATTGTACCACATTTCACCTGAAATATGACGAAAAGAATGTCTAGCAAAACTAGGTGTTACGTAGGCTCATAGGTGGCGGACCTGTGGTGCGGCATATGTCTAGGCTCCCTCACTTTTTTCTGGGAAGGCCTGGCCCACCCACTTTTAAATTTCGAATTTTGCTTAAATAAGTTTAAGTAACACAATTCGTATTGGGTCCATTGTTAAAGTAAATCGTTTTTGTGTAAGACTAAGAACAACAAATTAGGTTTATGTGCTCAAGTCAATGTAGTGTATGATAAATAGGGTGTTGTGTAGATAGGGATCGTTGAGGGCTTATCAAATTTTGAATAAAAGTGCTTATACATGCTGACAAAAGTTAATGATGTCATATTTTAGTTCTTGTGACGACACAGTTGCCAATTCAAATCACAAAAATTGTCTAGTTTTTTTGACGTGAACTTGTCCCCCCACTTTGAAAATAGTTCCGCCACCCAGGCGTAGGCTACCTGTAAAGCAAATGTTTGGCACTTGGATGAAAACATTGCTGCATTGTGGGTATAAACTATAAATGTCTTTTGAATTTGTTGGTCACCCCTGTCGTGACATACAAGAAATAAGGCTGAATGTATAAGCTACCTTTAATTCCTAGTCAAGTCATTAAGTTTTGAGCTATAGGACAATATATAGCTGGGTCAATGCTTCTCCAAAGTTTTGATGGAAATCCTGCTTACTAATGGTTGAAGACAGTCTGTGGCAAAACTGCCTATCCTAAAACTAAGTCTCCACAATAGTGCTGCTGTTTGTCTTCGGCAAAAACTTCGCAGAGGTTTGCCTGAAAATGTAATTTTCTAACATTATACACTTGCAGCTTTATATTTTACGCTGTCTGTTTCTGAATACGTGGACAACCAACGTTACAGTAAAGCCAGTTAGCCAACGTTTTTGCACGAAACAAATCACGGCTGTACTGTGGTCTCTCACGTGTGCAGCCGTTAAACTTCACTGTTTTATGACAGTGACCTTTCTTACAGTACACCACAATGGGTTAAATGTCGGACAGAGGCCGTTAGCAATCTTTTGCAGTCTCTGGGAACTTGCAAAATGCTAAAAATCATTTTTGAAGTAAAAATTTATAAAAATATCAGAATCAGTGATTCCACACCAATCCCTATTTCAACATCAACATGGCTATGTGTAATATCTAACATGAAAAACTCTTCACACAAAACGTGACAAACGTCACATTTAGTTTTGAAACCTCTCCAAATAAAACCCTAAGATAAAAATGTGCCATGTCCCCCCGTCTAAAAAAGTGGGGGGACACGTCCCCCGTGTCCCCCACCAAATTGCACCCATGCGTCAGATCGTTGTTATGAGCCACATTGCTTGTTGGTTTCGTAGCGGTGCATTGTTAAAGTTTGACCAGTTTTATCACTCATGCTTCTTCTAAACCAAAGTTAGACTTGTTTCCTCGTAAATGTAGGTATGCGAAAGTGATTGATTTGCGCAATATGGTCCTGTGAAGCATTGGGTTCATTGCAAATCGATATCGCACCCCCACCAAATTAGCGTGTGTCCGCTACTGCCTCGGAGCTTTTCGTGCGTTCCGCGAGAGCTTTAGCGATTGCAGAAAATTTTGCAAAAGCCTGTTCTTCAGATATTTGATTGTCGCTCCAGAATTTCTTCCAAACTACAAAGCAAAAAATAGAGTAGGCTTTTGCATCCCGCAGCAAATTTACAATATGTTGATCAGTTTGGCCTTTTGAGCTTTCTGAGTTGTGCTGGCGTAATTTAAAGCAATAATTCTGTAAGTAACGATTGTATTTTAATGTTACTTCCAGTTTTTAACTACGAAACAAAAGAAATCATTTCGCAGCCAAGAATCAGAGACTATGATCTAAATAGAAGATAAATTTTGCCTTCAGAGTGACCATCTTGATTCCCATTAAAACAAATCTTATTGTTGATTGTCAAACTTTAAAAATTGAAAAGCATGGATAAAACATGAATTGCAAAAACAGTAAATATTGAAAAATCAATATTGCCAATGCCAATGACATTTTCAATTTTTTGCCAAACATTTGCCATAATTTGGACAAACACCTGCTATATTCTTCGCAACGCATCTGGCAACCCTATATGATCCTTCCGTATTGGAGATTGCTGCCGCAGCTGTGACATTTTTTCAGTGTTTGCTCTCATGCAGTGTTGATGGCGAATGTGTCATCGTCAAAACTGCTAATCGAATAGATTTATTTGTGCAAATGACCTCAGCTTCTCAACAAGTGTTAAATAAATGTTTGCCAATCAAAGGTCTCAGTTTCTCACCAACGCTCAAACTGAAAGGTAAGAGCGTGAGCTTAGAACATACGTGATAGTGGCAAAATTTGGTTTATTTAGGGCTAAGAAGCCTCAGACAAAGTTGCCCTGTAATTTATTGATTGCTTTGAACAAACTAGAACCCGGTAACACACCACATCGCACTCATAAATATGCTGACAATTTTTAATTACCACTTCAGGCATTTAACATCTTGTAGGCAGGGTACAACTGAAGCTTGTGCAAAGAGCTTTGTGCCTCATTACGAAACTAATATCGCTAGAGATATTCAACACTGAGTTAAAAAAGGAAATTAGTCATGAGGTATTTTCAGTGTTTAATGTAGACATCTTGCTTTCTTAAGATGTGCTTACAAGCTCAGCTACCAGGACTTGATAATATGGAAATCGAAAGAATTATTTCAACCAGCAGTTATTTTCATTTGAAGAATTGTATGACCACATTCTGTAATTCGCTGTTTGACAACACAGGGCATTAGGAATATTTTTGACTCTCGACAAGTGAAGGAAACAGGTTTGTAAATGCCGGTGAGAAAACAATGAAAATGTAGTTTTTAGGTGAGCTGTACAGAATAAAAACAGGAATTTTTGTAAAACACATATTACAGTTTTTTTCAAAAACTATGTTTTACCAAGTGTGTTGCTGTAAATTTGTGTGTGTTTTCTAATATGAAAGCTTACATTTAATAAAAATTTTGCTTCAACAATTTCGATGTGCCAGATGCGATACTTCTTAAAATAAAAGTTTTGTTTTCCATTGTACTGAGACGATTACACACGGCATAAATTGAAAATATTGTTCTAAAACTTTAATAGGAATTCTCATCCAACGTCACAATGTTGTTTGGAGTAACAATGGACGGTTAGGTCTGTTATCTCAGAAATGTATTATTGAAATTTTAATCAAATCGTTGGAGATCATTTTGCATGTTTTCATAACACAGAATTAAATTTTGAATTCACCTGTACGTTTAAAAAAACTTGGAAAGATTGTGATACGTCTAAACCAAACTCCCAATTAAGTTGCAGCCCGAATTCCATTTGAAAAGGCTTTCAGCTTTAAAAAATGTAATCACAAACAAGTTTTTCAACATGAACATAACGATCTACAATATTCTATACATTTTATTGATTGATCACCAAATTTATTGAAATTGTGGTTTGAGAAAAGGTCAAATGAGTGTAATCAAAACGTAGGGCTTGACCGAAACATTGGCATGTCACAAAATGTAACTTCCGTTTTCTAACTTTAGATCAGAAATGTTTAACCCATAGGCGAAGCCAGATGGCCTAGGGGGCCATGCCCCCCAAGTTTTAGAACATATAACCATTTTGTGCTTTGAGAGGCGTTATCCCAAACAAAATAGTGTTATTTGCCCAATACCAAACATTTTGCCCCCTCCCCACATTTTTGGCCCCCTTAAATTTTTGGGACGCCACTGGTTTAACTGAACGAACAGTGTTTTGATTCAATCAAAATGTACAAATTTTGATCAATCAAAATTTTGATTCAATCAAAATGTACGAATTTTGATCAATCAAAAATGTACAAATTTTGAAAAAAGGTTTGTACAACGCAGGCTAGATCAGTTTGCAACAGGTAAGCGTCGGTTTGAGGAAAAATATATAGGCGTGGGAGGCGGGATTGGAGGGAGGGCAGTAGACCCACGACCAGGCCCGTAGCCACGGGGGGCATTCGGGGGCAGTGCACCCTAAATTTCTTTTGTGCCACTCAAAATTTTGTTGCGCCCAGAAAAATTTGTTTCAAACATATAGTAAAAGCAAAAATCGTGCCCCCCTAAAAATGTATTGTGCCTTACCAAATCTTGAAACCTGGCTACGGGCCTGCCCACAACTATTTTGTTATAGGGCAAATGTCATTTCATTCATATAAATAAAAAATAGTTTTACTAAATCAAGAAATTTTATTTTGACAATTTGACCTCGTTTTGGAATTGAGTGAAAATTGCATTAGGTTTCTAGTTTCAATGCTTAATTTTATTTGAAAATCTGATTTTTGCGCATGAATATATTTTGTCAGGCAAAACCCTGTAGACCCTCAGATTGTTTGTCCCCTACGCCTGCAGGCCCACAACCAGCTTGGGACATCAGGTGGGGCAAAGAGTTTTCTAAGAGGGGCCCAAAATTTTTTAAACTGTGTCCAATAGTTTTAAACTATCTCAAACACATTTTTCCATGGAGAAAATTTTTCTAGGAAGGGCGAAGCACCCCCTGGTTACGGACCTGAATATATGGAATGTATTTCTGGAATGTTCGCTCAAATGCGATATAAATGGAAATCACGAAGATAGTTTACTATAACATTCAAAACCAAGCACACAGCTTCATGCTAAGATGAGAATGTAGAGAAAGTCAAGTTAAGTTTGGTGTTCTGTAAACTTCTGAAACATATGATATGTGCACATGTCAAGTAGTCTTAATAATGTAAGTAGCCTTATTTTTCCAGATGAAAAATGAAAGCATTTTTTCTTCTGCTCGTCACACTACTGTGGCCTGTAGCATTATCCACGAACCAACTAGTTGAAAGGAACGGAATTTACCAGCTTGCTGAGCAAGAATTTGTTGAGAGGAAAGGTAGGTATGAATATGAATTCAGTTGGGCCAGGGAGTTGAATGCGCAGCTCTATTAATCCCATGAAGTTCCAGTGGGTTGTAAACAAATTTTGGAGCTTTTATGAAAAAAAAACTTGATAAATGATGAATACGTTAAAGTTCCCATTGATTAAGTTACACTGTCTCTGAAGGCCGCTTGTCGAAACATCGGTTTGTTTGACAATGCCATGAGCTTGTTCAGGTGAGAAAAAATAATACCAACTTTTAAGGCATGAAATTGAAAGATACTCTTTGGCAGAGATGGGTGGTCAAGTTGCCTTGAAATATTTTTAAGGTAAAAGGCATGTTGCACCTTTCAACAGTCAGAAGAAGACTCTAACACAGCTTTTTATTTCAGAATCAGAGTTCGAGACATGTTTGGGAATTTGTAAATGTCACCATTCAAGCGGAACCGTCGATTGCTCTAATGTTGCTTTGCACAAAGTCCCACCATATCTTCCTTGTCAAACTAAGACGCTTTATCTTAACGGAAACAAAATTGAAAATATCGCCAACAGTGATTTTCAGTGCATGAGGTCGCTTGAATTTCTCAGCCTACAGAACAATTTGATCACGGGATTGGACGAAGACATCTTTACAGAACTTGAAAACTTAAAAGTGCTAAATCTCAGAAATAATCGGATCTCATTTGTTGCATCTCGGTCATTTCGCCACGTCAATAAGACGCTGGAAGATTTGGATTTATCTAAAAACGAATGGCACATGCTTGATGAGGATCCATTCCTCGAACCAATGCACAACCTTCGTGAACTGAAACTGTCCGAAAATGGAATAAAGACTTTGAGAGGAGAATCGTTTTCAGGCGTAACTGGGTTAAAAATTCTCAGTCTTGAATCAAATGTAATCAACAGTTTGGAAACAGATGGCTATGCACTGCATGGTTTGACCTCGTTAGAAGAGCTGTATTTGGGAAGCAACTTTTTCAGTGCAATGCCTTCTCAAGGCGCTTTCCAGGCGTGTCAGGATTCCTTGACCATCCTCTCCATGCCTGGACAAATTAGACTGAACGAACTACCTAAGCTTTCTTTTCCGAATTTAAAGATTCTGAACATGTCACACTGCTCTCTAACGTTAATAGAAAACAACACATTGTCTGACTGTCCGAATTTAGAAACGCTGGATTTGAGCGATAACAAAATACAGAGAATGCAATCCAAGTCCCTGTCAGGACTTGTCGCTTTAAAATACTTATATCTTTCCTTGAACTTTTTTGCTTATTTGCCGTACAGTGCTTTGGCAGAAGTAAGCAGATCGCTGCAGTCACTTCATGCTGATTACCTTGGCTTATCTGAAGTGGGAAACTTTTCCACTTTGTTCGGAGATGGCTTCTTAGGGAACCTGACATACCTTTCACTCGGCTACAACGGCATAACCAATATCGATCAAAACTCTTTTTTCAACAATTTGAAGAAGCTTCAAATTCTGAAACTCTCATACACTCAGCTTCGTGATGTACCAAAGCAGGCGATGATGAATCTCAGCAGTCTTGAGGAGTTTGTTTTTGATGAAAACCCTATTACACAGTAAGTGCTACTCAGTGGTGCTGGTCGAACTGTTAACTCAGTGAGAACAATTTTTTGACTTGGAATTTATTTTCAAACAGAATATCACTTGAACAGCAGTTAACAGCGGATTAAGTTACTGCTTTCAACTAAACTTTGAGTTGTTTGAAACGAAAAATGTTTGATTGAAAATGTGTGTGCCTAGTCTCGGCAAAATGCTTATACAGTACCTAAGACATCAAAATGCCATGAAATGCTACGACCATGAAATATTACATGAAACAGCTCATGCTTGTTTTGGGAAATAAACATATTCACGAACAGCAAAACATTGAACAATTATAGCACTTTGATCTCAAAATCTGTGTGTCTACAGTATAACGCTAAAGCAACGAACATATCGCAAGTCCATGTGGATAATTTGTTTTTTGTGCTTTCAACTTGCGATTTTGCAATGAAAAGGCAAACAATTCAACTTTTAGGGTAGTGTAGACAAGGAAAAGTAGCGACAGAAAAAGAAAAACTATCACCACTCGCTTTGTAACTACCCTGTGGTACGTTTTCCGGTGGAAAAGTTGAAGTGCACGAAAGACTGCTGGCTCAGTTTTCAAAACTGAGTGCTTTAATGCCAGCAAAACATGCTGTAGTCGAAGCAAAATCTTAGATATCTTGAAGCACTAAAAAGGTTGTCTCCAATATTTTATAGCAAGGAACAGAACCTGCCTGCCCGGCACGTTCCGACGTTAGATGGCGCCCGAGACAAGAAACAAGTTTGGCGCCCCCATGTTCGAACTCAAGGTCTTTCGTAGCAAATGTACTGCATTCAAAAAAATAATTGCGATATTGTTGGGACTTTTTAGCGCCCCCCAGTGATTTGGCGCGCGGGGCTTTGTGGCCCCCTTGCCCCTCTCGGTACGCCCCTGCTGCCCTGCTGTTTCTGTAAGATTTATTACAGTGACATGACTTGTGCTGCAATGATTGGTTCTGTGATGGCTAATTAAATTTTCAAATTCTTTACGCAGGTGAAAGGTGTATAGAGACTGAAGCAAATATCCATGAAAAATATTTAACTTTTGAAAAAGTGACTATCTAGAATCCACGTGAAAGTTCTTCATCACTTAAGGGTTGTGATTTCCAAACTGCTTAGAAGCAAAAAGAATTTCCTAAGCATTCCGTGATAAAAGTGTTTCTTAATCGTTTGCCTGTATTTACTGTACTCATCACAGCAAACAGCAGAAAAAGAGTTTGATTGATTGTTGTAGCGTATGTGGAAACAATAAGTCCTATGATAAGGCCAACACAGAGATCAAGTTCATTTTGAATGCGTTTGATCGAAGTAGCCTAGTCAGTGGTGAGAGTGATGCTAAAATCCGATGCATTGTTCTGGAGCATTTGTGATAAATGGTTTTAGCCAAAGTATAAGTAAGAATTATCTGTATTGTGGCCAAAGCAAAATTACTAACCAGTTTAACTTGTAGCGCAAGTATAATAAAAGCAAGTGGTGATTATTCGTGGCCAAAGTAAAATTATTCTTTAACAGGGAGCATAAATACAATATAGCAGGGGTCACCAATGTTGCGCCTGTGGGCACCAGATCGCCCGCAAGGACCATGTAGGTCGTCCGCGGGCCTGTTGTAAAAATAACATTTGCATGATCAATGTCTTCACATTAACGAATATCAGCACTAAACTAATTGAAAGTAAATTGAGCAAATTTTTTATTTCAGAATATGTATTAAACTAGTAGCCCTTCGCATTAATCGGTACACAAGAAGTAGCTCGCAGTTTCAAAGAGGTTGGTGACCCCTGCAATATAGTAATGAGAAAAGGGTATATCAAACAAAAAGGTTGAAATTTATCGAAGTAGGAAATTTGGTGCATCCAACCAAGAGCAGTCACCCTTCATAAATTTGATCAAATGAAATTGTTTCGTCAAAAAAGGGTGCGGGTATACTGGACACATTTGTGCTTTAATGCTTTGTGCATTCTTACTGCGTAATTCCCAGTGATATTCCATTCGTGATTTAACGCGATGTACTTGTTTGCCAACGATAGCCTGCAAACCTACATAACCGCAGTCGGTCGCTGTTTACTGTAGCGCATACGAACGCCCAATGCTTCTGTTCGTCGTCATTCTATTCTGATTCTACAACGAACCGTTTTAACGTGACGTGTTTCTGACTTCACGCTGAAGTGTATCGCAGTTTTTGTTGTATATCTAAATATAATCTAAAGAAGCAGTCAACTTAGAGTACTACTGGAGAGTAATTAGCGGACATAGTGGTGAGAGCCTTTTTGAACGCCTTGCTTATAGGCTTGGCAATTTCAAGACGCCAGGTTGCTTAGCTGGGAGACTGACCTGTGCTCCTGCAACAACTAGGTTGACTCCTCAGTAGTAGGGATCTCTGTAGAAGCGTGATAGTCCGACTAATCGGCACAGCAGCCAGCTAAGAATCCTAACTCGCTTCCTACAACCTCAGTCCCTGCACAAAGGTGGGGCACAGTAGGACTTTGGGCACAGTCGCCTTTTTGATTCATTCAAAAAGTGGAAAAAGTTGAACTTTTAAGTTTCCATGGTGATTTAGTCTCATGCCAGCCGCAATACTAAAGTGAATTATTCCTTGATTGGCAGCCGTTGTTACGAGTTCCACAGCAAGTTGTGTTTTTGCTACCCAAAAGTAATTTATACAATCGCATTCAGATTTGGGTTTTGCTCACGTTAATCAACATCTTCTGTTCTGAGTTTTTGTGACTTTGTAGTCAGAGCAGTGCAACATTGTTTGACAATGACAGATTTTAAATTCTTTTTAAGTTGAGTTGGTACTTGTTCATTTTATTTTTGAGATATGCATGGGGCACATCTGACAAAAAAATTGGACCACACTCAACACATTGCCACTAGGTCAGTCTAAACAAGGCAAAGCTTGAGGGGTTATACTGGAATGCAATACAGAATAATTCTAATCTATGAGCACTTTTAGGGGTATTATGTGCTTAGAGGCACATTATATTTGTATGGTAAAGCATGAATTTCAGCATACTGCATTGGTTTGATTTAATGTTTGGTAATCACACAAATTTGTTTTGCCATGCAGTGATAGTGGGCAATAAGAATGTGAAAAAATTGGAGAGGAAGTCAGCAAGTGCCTATTTCACATGGGATATTACGTGAACATTATGCAATGCATGCAATCCAACTTTTTATTGACCGGTCAGGTGTACCCCATGCTCATGTCAAGTGTGCCACATGCCTGGGCGCACTCAACAGGAAAGTACCCTTTTTAAATTGATTGTAAATTTTTTTCTGAAGGGCGTTGTTTTCATGTTTTGGCGTGATATTATGTATGTGGAATGTTTTATTGTGTGACAAAGTTTGAGCTTGATTGGACATGAAATAAAGTAGCAGTGGTTGAAAATGCAAAAAAGTGGCGACTGTACCCATCTTCCCCTACTTTTTAATTCCTTCACTTTGCAAAAATGTTCTATTTTCAGGATCACGTCGCAGACCTTCCCCCCACTGGCCTCTATGCAAAAGTTACAGATCACTAGGTCTGTCAATCTCAAAGCAATAGAAAACGGCGCTTTTGTTCCATTCCAAGGTCTGGAGACCCTTGTTCTGAGTGGAAATTCTTTTCAAACAATCTCTCGTGATGCATTCGCAGGCTTGGATCATCTCCATCACCTCAACCTCGCAAATAATCGTTTAGTGAATGGGTTTTCGGAATGGACTGAAGGTTTGCTTGCTGAGGATAACAGGCTTGATTCTTTAGAATTTTAAGCTTGCAAATCATCTCGTTAAATCTTTACCGCATGCTGCGTGAGGCTGACGTGCAACCAATGCCGGATTTAGACATGTGGCGGGCCCCAGGGCAGCCTTTGTGTGGAGGTACTCAGTACCTCAAGGAAATATTATTCAAGGTCAAGGAAATAATATTATCAGTTAGCTGTATATGTGTAATCATAAGCAAAGTTTTACATTAAACTTAGTTAAATGATTATACAGTTTGGTGAATGCAAGAGTCTAGAAAAAGTTAAAGACATGACATATAATAGTATTAATTCGTTTATTTTAGACTCGTGGTCCTTATCACAGGTACAGTTACACAACACAAGAGCACAATAAAAGGTTAGCCATAGCGCATTTTGGAATAGGTGTTTGCACAAATTTTAACAGCTCCCCAACTGCAACGTCATTCACCTATCAAAATACAGGGATGCGGTAGTGGGTGAGAAATGAAGGCGTTCTAAGTTAACATCAAACTTCGAGGTAAACAACTAAATGAGAGAGAAATTAAAGTAAAAGATAAGTCAGAAGGGGCATTATCTTTAGGGACCTGTAACGTTCACTTTCGCCCAAATAAAGTTTTCGTGCGTTTGGTTGCAGTTTTCCGTCAGTAAAAAAAGAAAAAATGACAAAAATTTTAACAAACAACAAACAAACTTTACCCTTGCGGCAAGCTTCTGAGGAATCTGCCTCCTTTCTGCTTTCATTCTTCTGCGACGATTAAAACTTGCAAGCGTATTTATTTTTCATAGTTATAGGCAACAAAGATGGTGGCAAGTAAATCAGTCACAGTTTACTGACAGGGAATTTTAATAAATATAAACTTTTATTTGTTTCCTAATAATGTTGTTATTAATTATTTTTATGATTTTTTCACATTAAATATGTTAAACCAGCGTTAACCAGGGAGCTCACGACGAATTCATATGACGTTTCGTCATTTTGGTGCAAGACGAATCACACCAGTGTTTTCAACACTTTATGTACCTTTTTCGTAACCCGCTGGCGTTGCAAATGTAGTGACGTAGCTAATTGTATTTCTTGGAAGAAGTCAAAATTAAAAGGATTGACCATATTGCGTTGCACACCATAAGAGCTGCTTTACAGCATTCTTGATGTTTGGAAAAGCGTGGGCCAAGTGCCACCACTACCATCAGTTTTCTAGAAGAGATCAGGTCATTTAATGCCTAATAAGCATCGTGTTGTAAAGTTCTGAAGTACTTTTTATGAGCTGACTTGTTTAATTTAAGATAAATATAACATAGGTGGCTTCATATGAAACGGTGAGGGGAAACTTTGAAAGTTATGAAAATTTTCTTTCTACGGATGTGAATCAAGCAGCTCATATACAAAAACATTTCTCTTCTGGTGGCAGACTTTAAGCCCAAATCTAGAGATAAGTTCGTTTATGGTTACGGTTCGCCAAACTCTAGCGATAGCTAGTCTCGACTTAAGATTCGGTCTTCATCTTTGGGTTTAAAAATATTTAGGCCTTTCGTTTCAAGACAAAGTTTTCAGAAAAGGCACATATCTACTGGCTTTCTATATACGTGTCGGAACTGACTTCTAAGCGGCATTAACCAGATCAGTCTTAACTTGAATTTCCAGTCCGCAGGTTCGAAGTTCATGTTGCGCTGTTTGTACTGAGAAGACCAGCCTCATCTTAGTTTGGATAAATACAGTAGGTGTTTGAGAGATTCTCTGTTTTCACATTAGTAATAATCCTTGACATGCCAGAACAAGTATGGTCGCGAAGAGGTGCACCACGAAATCTAGGTTCTCTGCACGCTGTCTGCCACGATCAATAGCAGGGTTGCGGAGTCAGTGCCGGAGGTTTTCGGGTGGAGTCGGATTACTAACAACAGTCGGAGTCGATGTTGAAGGAGGATTTTTTGCCCGACTCCGGAAGTCCATTCGATCATATTTTTACATCACACTCCTAAGTTGGGAATTCCTGTTGAAATGATACACTTCTTTTGAAATTTATGTTGAAACAGAGAATTCATGCTGAGTACCATTATTTCCATTGATTGCTAGTTGCTATAAAATTGTTAACAGCCAAACTTCATTCACTTTACAGTATGTTGAGGAGTCGGAGACGGGAGACGGGGTCGGAGTCGGGAGACGGAGTCGGGTTTGGAGCCGGTATCGGAGTAGGAGTGGGAAGTTTTGGAAAGGTCGGAGTTGGAGTCGTTCATTTTATCTCCGACTCCGCAATCCTGATCAATAGGCAAAGAGAGCCGACTGTGTTGAGTACCCGTGGGATAATCTCCTTAATTCAAGTTAAAAATAGAGGTATAATTTGTCTTCTGAGGACTTTTTGATAGATTTTGCCTTAAAACTCTCGTCTCCTCTTAATTCGCAAACGCTATTGCATGATTACTTTTAACACTTGGCTGAACACTTGTACATGTATTAGTTCACTTCGCCAGTAATGACTACACAATACAAACATATCTCTCACTGCCCGCGAACAAAATCCGCAGACATATTTCTGAGTCGTTCTGGTATGCACAAATGGAGTCATTGTGTTGTAGAGCAGGGGTGGGCAAATAGTGGCCCGCGGGCCAAATGTGGCCCGCCACAACGTTTTCAGTGGCCCGCACAAGCATTCAGGAAAATCGTTAAATCTGAGATCTCCTCCAACTTCTCATGGTAAATGTTAGTGCTGAGGCTATAAATCAATCGAAACTTGCTTCTACTTTCATGAGAAGGTACGGCCCTCCGTTAACGCGGCCTTCTCAAAATGGCCCCAGAGCAAAATTAATTGCCCACCCCTGGTGTAGAGTAACACTGTGAGGTAGAAAAACAACACAGTCACGGGATTGTATAAACACAGAATTGCATAAACAGCAGAACAAGTACCACAGGAACAATAAAAGGCGATGGTCTTGTTCTAGCGCCGCAGCAAGTACAGTTAGGTCGGATACAATAATAAAAAAACAGGGGTGCTTTAGGCAGGAAGTTGCCGACCGCGGCTTATGAAAATCCTTGTTGTTAATTCCCTGATAACACGTGTGATTCTCACGAAACCTTAGTACAATCTTTGTTATTTAGATCTGGAGAACCCCTATTCCTAATTTATCAAAAAGCCTTAAGAGAACCCTTATTGTGAATTTCTCAAGACCCAGTATTATCCATTTCTCGAGAACCTATAAGATGCCTGCTATTGTTAATCTCTCAAAAATGCTTCTTGTTGATTTCTCAGGAACTTTTATTTGAGCACTTCATTAAAATTTATTGAACACCCTGAGGAGAACAATTTTAGTTAGCTTCTTGAGAATGTTCAGGAAAACCCGCTTTGTCATCAGGCGTACGCTCCGAAGGATACTTAAGATAATCCTTGTTACAACTATTCTAGAACCCTTAGCTGCACCTTTGTTAGGAAATTGTCAAGAACCCTTATTATTAATTTCTGTAAAACCAAGAACATAAACTTTTTATTCATTTCTGGACAACCAATAATAAACTCCAATTATCGTTTTATCAAGAACTTTTGAAGGGTTTTTATTATTAAATTTTGAGAATTACGCGGATAATCTTCACTTTTAATTTCTCGATAATCCTCTTATTGTTGATTTGTTGCGAACCCCTAGGAGAACGTTGCTTATTTTTTTATCAAGAAATCTCAACCTGTGTAAGTGTGTTCATGATATCTCCACAAGTCACAATGTTTCTTTTCTCTTCGCTCTAGGTAAAATGCTAACAGAGTTAAAACTATCTGGAAACCCTTGGAACTGCGACTGCAACATCAGTGAGTTTCGAACTTGGCTTCAATCTGACTTTTATACCAGCATTCCTGACAAGGATGAAGCCACATGCTTTCTTCCGCGATCCCTACGTTTCCAGCCGGTGGCTGCTATCGACGACAGCGACATCACATGCAACTATTCCACTTGCCCATCTGCATGCATTTGCCATGCGCAAAATAATGGGTGCAAATTTGTCTTTTTAATGAAAGTCATTGTTGTTGTTTTTTTTTGCTGTTTTTTTTTTGATGCTGTTTTTGATCGAAAAACGTAGTATGACATTGTTTTGCATGTAACTACGAAAAATCATTTTCAAAATGTCAATATTTCACAGGATAACAACGGCTCACATGGTGGATTGCAGCTACAGTGAGCTAGAAAACGTTCCTTCGAACATTCCTCGCGACACAGTGCGACTGCTTGTAAACAACAACCAGCTTTCCAAGATATCGCGCAAGGAATTTCAGTCGACATTAAACGTACAGTCGGTGGTGCTTTCCAACAACCAGATCATAGAAATATCGGTATGCAGCCTGGCATTGGGATAATGGTGACAGCAAAACGTTATCATTCAAATGTTGCAGAACTCTTTAAGATAATTTTCAAATTTGTGAATCGTTAGATGGACAAATCAACGTCTTGGCAACAAAACGTATGCAACGTGCGAAAATTTATTACTGGTTGTTTTAGTATATAAGTGCATTATTTGAGTTCGCATTTAAGATGCACCAGCACATTTTTGATTTTTTAATCAATCTAAACTTCCTGAAAACCTAGAAAAAAATCAAAATGACTGGAGAAAGACAGCTGCTTGGAAAGCATGGGATATATCATTATTAAATTATTTTTCTTAAAATGTCCAGTTTAAGCTGGAGGTGTGGTGTCAAATGCGTAGCTCAAACAAACGTAACGTGCAAAGTTATTGAAAAATGTTTAGCAGTTTTTCGCAGACTTTACTTTGACATTTTTTCCTTTACAAGTGTTTGAGTTAATTCTCGAACAAAACACTTTTTGAAAATGCCGTTCTCTTTGTTTATTTTTTATGTAATTTTTTAATTCCTTTTAGAAACAAACCGATACTGCACAGGCTTTTAGAAAGACATATCTGATCAATGGTCACATTGTTTGGATGAATGTTTCGCTACTATATGCATCAGGCGCGCAACCAGGGGGAGCATTTGGGGCATTTGCCCCCCACAAAATTTTCAAAACATTGCATAGCAATTTTAACATTTGTAGAAACTTTCAAAGAATAAAGATGAAATTTTATATTTTAATCATTTTTAAGAAATCTTAGTGGAATTTTTCTTTGTCCTACTGGTAAATTATCTCCTTACAAGATTTATCTTGAGATAGGTTATCTGATCGAAAATTTCGTAAATGATTGGTATTTAACCACAAATATGCTGGAAGTGTCAAAACTTGGGAGATAGTTTAAAATGTTCCTATTTCTAAGGCATTTTTTATCTGTTTGTTCGTTTACAATTTTTTTAGACAGGCCTCAATTTGCCCTCATGAAACTTTATAACATTAGGGTACTGTTGAACCGTGCAAGTTGCTGAAACTTTCAAATTGATGAGAAATCTTGACATAATAGTTAGTGCCTCTTCAAACCGCTTGTTCTTCTACGACCTTTTGATTATTTTGTTAGGGACAAAGCAGATCACCATTAATTATTAACGTAGTACATTTCTTAAAAAAACGTTGTTTTGCTGCATTTTCGTTTCGAAACCTGATAGTTTTTAACTAAATTAAGGTTGACGACTGTTTCACGTTTCAGTGTCTTTCTGGGTTGATCCCAGTACCACGGCAAAAAGGTATAGTAAAGTGTCATATGAGTGCTAGTCAAGTGTTGAACGCACCTACCTACTAGATCGCTTTGGCTCCAAATCACGCTTTACAAGACCCTAACATTTGCAACCAGTGCAAGCCCTGCAAGCTTATAGTTAGCCTTAAACGTGCTTCTAAAAACTTTTACACAACTCATGGGTGCCAGAAAAGGCCAGTTTGCACCAAACACACCTGATCTGTTATGCGCCAAAGGCGCAAGACAGCTGATTCGTTTTGCCCGAAATGGCAGCATTCAATGATCCCCTCTCCATTGGCATAGGCTATCTTTCAAGTTTGAGGTCTTCATTTGTGATAGAAATTCAAACACATGCTAAAAACATAGGGCTAGAACGAATTTGCTAAAACAAGACGAAAATTAGGCAGGTTTACTACTGTAGGGACTGAGGTTGTAGGTTATTGCAGAGGTCCCTACTAGTTGAGGGGTCAACCTAGTTGTTGCAGGAGCACAGGTCGGTCTCCCAACTAAGCAACCTGACGTCTTGAAGTTGCCAAGCCAAAGCAAGGCAAATTAAAAGGCTCTCACCACTTTGTTCGCTAATAACTCTCCAGTAGTACTCTAAGTTGACTGCTTCTTTCGGTTATATTCAGATATACAACAAAAACGCCAA
>Ga0210059_1001413_pt1 | contig 36028 bp, 22 predicted proteins | sample Ectturendosymbi2_FD_188042 | JGI IMG/M metagenome (GOLD analysis project Ga0210059, IMG submission 188042) | Ecteinascidia turbinata endosymbiont from Florida, USA - Sample 2 (SPAdes) (version 2) | ecosystem: Host-associated > Tunicates > Ascidians > Unclassified | place: Key West, Florida... | reverse complement strand
AGATCTATATGAAATTTGTAGACTGTTGGTCGTCTCCTGAGCAGTTCGACTTGTGTTTCTTCTGAGCAGTTCGACTGTGTTTCGAGGGGGAGGATGACTCGAAGACCTTGCGGTCATTCTCCTCCCTCTGATATCTGATTTTTTCAGATGTTAAATAAAATTGTCTGTCTGTTTGTCTGTCTGTTTAATTATTGCCGTAAAAAAATAAATTTTGCTCTAGAGAAACATGCGTCTGGAAAAGTGAAAATTACTTATCCACTTGCAGGTGGTTAGATGGTCCATTTGCCCCGAAAAAATGATTCAAGAGTTGGAAAATATGTCTGTATCGCGGTGGTTTAACTTCGGAAACGGGAAAAATAGGCGCGGTAAAATTCATGCTTTGAGCGTTAGGCTTTGACATCGAGACGAGCATGTTTACTGCTCGTTGCTGAACGTTAGGCTTTGACATCGAGACGAGCATGTTTTTACTGCTCGTTGCTGAACGTTTGGCTGAACAGCCAAAAAGTGACAGTAGAGGAAGCTGACATCGTTACACGAAGCTTGCTGTTCTGCTCGTTTTTGAAGGAAATGGAATGTTTTGGGTTTGGCTTGTATGCCTTGTTATGCACTAGCGTAAATATTGCAGTAAGACTCTTGTTAGGTTAAAAATTTAATATAAATTAGGGTGACTTAGCTGCTTGCTGATCGCAAGACGGTCTCCTTGCGCTGAGATGATGATTTGAGAGCTCGAAAATCTGTAGAGCAAAAACGAGATAAGTTAGTAAAATTAAATAGACAACATCTTAAGAAATTAATATCTTTAAAATTAAATAAAAAGCAAGTCAAGTGCAGGTTTTAATGTTTTTGCTAGGAACCGCGTAAGAAGCTTAAGTAGGCTAAAAAGTAAAATGGTTTTAAAAGGGCTTGTAATGGTACAAGGTATGTTGAATTTTAATGTAGTGTGTTGCATAATTGAGATGAAGGATCAGAAGCCTTTAAAAACGTTATCAGAAATTGTTAAAATTTCCAATAACCACGTTGAGCGCCAAAATGTAAAGGAAAATTTATGTTTTATTGGAACCAAATTTTCTTATTTAGATACATCCGAAAAATCACTGCATGGGTTCGGGTCTTAGATGTATCAAGGACGATGTTCACGAGTCAAAGCTCGCTTGATCTCCCTAAAGCTTCTGAATGGCTAGCTAATTCTGTTAGAGGTTGCAGACTAACAATAGGCAGTTATGTTATTTTTATTTCATAGAAGATATGCACAATTAACACGTAAAAACTCGTCGCTTCATGCAAAACATGAAATAGTTCGAACCCTCTCTCAAATCAGAATCACAGACACAAGTAATTCAGCAAGTAACCGTTCTTACAGTCCTCAAGTTTATATTTTGTTTAACACTCAACTCTGAACCTATTCGTTAGAGTTGTAACATTCGAAAAGGAAGAGTCGTGTTTGATGTACATATTTTGTACACTGTTAGTCGTGACAAGGATTTCTCAGACCCAAAGAAGGAGCTTATGTTTAATTTCCGCAAGTGCTGTCACGTATTTAGTTTTGTGAAAGTTGCAAGTTCCTAAATCAAAACACAATTTCGTGTCAGTCGAAATGTTTGCTCAATTTAAAATTAAATTTAGTAAGGCCTGTTTTATTGCATATTTCTGAGTATCAAAAAATCATCTCAGACAATGCTAAATTTGTTACACCGGGTGACAGAGGTTCCCTCGGACAATGTCAATTTTGTCCTACAAGACAATAACGATTGTCTGTGCGGCAGAGGTCAATTCAGACAATCCCAAATTTATAGTTCTGAGCGTCAGAACTTCACCCGGACAGTGCCACTAGTGTTGACCAAAAGCAAGTCATTGACATAGCTTTTTAAGTCGGAAGTCTCAAGCTACTGAGGCCAAGGTGAAACACCTAGTTACCCCAATAGCACTTACAACCAATCCGTCGAGCTAGGAAAGGCCACAAGGTAGAGTCTTCGATTTTACTTCAAAGGCTAAACCAAAGTTTGGCGTAGACCAGAGAAGGAGTTCTCAGTTCAGAGTCGAAGAGTGAACTGAACTGGGTTGCCAAAATCAGCCCTTTTATACCCAGATCTTTTGGAAAATCCCTAATTAATCATTTATTGGTTCCTCATAAAACATTGCATCATGATATTAATGGCTCATTACTTCATGATATTCGATGACATCATTTTTGGCTGTTTTTCAATATTTTTCCATGACAGCATTTTTTTATGGCTTCTTCAGCTTTGACCATAACGTCATTGATTCTCTGTTCGTTGGCTCCACATGTTAGCCATTTGTTTACGTAATTTATTCACAGTCTATTTCTGGAATTCTGTCATAAGGTAATTGTTTGAAGGTTTCTTGTCTTTGTCAGACTGTTCAAAGCAATGCTTTGCTTGTCACGTTTTCCATGCTTGACTGGTTACAGCCTTTGGAATAGAAGCTGGTGGTTCTTGTCTTTATTGCTTGAAGCTTGGACTTTGTTTCTTTAATCAGATCAACACTTAATATGTACAGACCATTATTATGTGTCTGCTACATCACTTTACATACAAAATGTAGCAGTAATGAAAATGGCTTGAAAGGGCAGAAGTTTCAATCAAAATCATAAAGTTGTGTTCCAGTTCTAGCCGGTTTTGTCAGTCCGACTCCACGAGTCCGAGTCCACAGCAGTGGCACTCGAGTTCAAATCCAAGTCCAATACTTAGCGAAAGACACGAACCCGAGCCTCATTTCATTCAAGAAACCGATTCCAAGTCCCAGTTCGAGTCCATAGAAACTGGACTCGAGTCTGGACATGGATTCGGAACTATCCAACACTACAAGAGATTAACAAGCAATGTGTTAAACAGTGGGCTATCACAACTGAAGCGATCACGCTTCAGTGGAAGATGCCAGAAGCATAGCCTGTTCCGCGCTCTTTTGTCAGGTTGGCAAATGTAAGTTTTTTGTATTTTTCGTATTCCTTAAGCCTTTGGCAGTTCATTGCAAGCTTCATCCTTTAGTATTAAGGTTGTTAGCAAAGCCCACATACGTGTAAGCTGCCCAGAATAAGTAAAATTTGTGCTGATTTCAATATTTGGCACATTTATTAGTGGCGGATGTCTTGAGCTTGATCGCACAAGCACTGAAAGTTCTAAATCAAGTTAAAATCAAGGCGACATTACAACTGCAAAACCTGATGATCAGGTTGTCCAACTGAGGTCCTCTCGACAGTTGGACAGTTTTCTTCTAGAGGTTTCAAGCTAATGGCTGACCTGTAATTTAATTTGTAGTTTTGATGAAGTTACTATAAATAGGATAAAATTTAGTTGGGCGTTCAAGTCTACTGGATGATCAATAGAGTTGCAAATAAGTACTGGGTTGCTACCAGCAGCCATCGCGGTATTGGTTTAATCAGCAAATAATTGGTGCCATCAGAGAAAGTGTAAACTCAACTAAAATGAAACTCAGCCCGGTGTTCCTCAACCCTTTCCGATCCAAAAATCCCCGTAAGTGAGAAGCAATTTCCTTCAGACGAAATGTCAATCATGACATTAACTGTTAAGAACACATAAAATTTTGTCTTCATTTAAGGCGTTACAAAATTTTACAAATAAAACATTTTTGGGCAAATCCTCAATGTTTCAATGTTTTATTCTAGCTAGAGCCTCTTAGCCAACAAGGAATACTAGCCATGCTTATATTCAATAAAAACACTTAAAGACATTTGTCAGCCAGTAGTCTTGCAATTAGTTAAAAGATTTCAAAAATAACTGGAGAAAAAAGCGTTTGAACAAAACAACTTACAATAAAATATTAGACATTGAACCTTGAGAAATTCACCTTTTAAACCACTAGAGTCAGTTTTGCAATATTTAGATGATTCTTTTACAGCAAATATGCTACTAAACAGTACAAATGGTATAATATCTCCAACTTCTTATTCATTTCATGACGACATTTATTGATAATAATTATTCACCAAAAGCACAAGAATTTACTTATTCAACGAAAATACAAGCTGTAAATTTCTACTCCACGTGATCATACTGAACGTGTGTAAATTATATTAAACATCAAAAGTCGTTTGTATTGCGTCAAACATTCCCAAAAGAGGTTAAGGTTGCAATTAGCAACTTACTTGAATAAGATAGCCTAACAGTGAATGGCACTCCAACGCAAATACTAAAAACTCGCAAAATATGCTTTGTCCTTCTATCTGGTCTAATGTTTTATCTTTGCGTAAAAGAAGGCCCATGCCTCAGAATAGGCATATGTTGTGGTTATTCACGAAAGAGGCCAGAGCTACGAAGCCATATCACTCCTTTAGACAACAAATCAGATTTTCAAACAATTTTTTTCAAATTAATGTACCATGTGAAGAAAGAAACAATAGGTTTTCTAACCATCAACGTGGTTTAAAATTGATTATGTTCGTTTTTTTGGCTACATATTGACAGGCATGAAAACTTTCTACAGTACAAAATGCGAAAAGCTTGTAATCATTAGTGCTTCACTTTCTGACTTGGCGATACCAACTGATACTAAAGTTATAATAAACCTCTAATACGTTTTCGTGAGAAAAACATTATTGAACAAACTACTTTTCAGGTAACTGCAAGAAAGACGTCAGTATCCTGCCCCGTTGCTAGGGGATGTTGATCAAGTAACAGTGAAGTAATCAACGGATCCCTCAGGGCGCAACATTAGGAACCCTTCGACAGCAACGCAGTCAAGAATTTTGTTCGGGAGGGGTCAGTCACTGACGTAGTCAGTTACTGAGATCATCGCAAGTCCGACTGTTCCTTCCGTTTATTTTCGAACAGTTGAAAATTGGTATAAGGCACCAGTGAAAAATCTTAGTAAGTTCGTTTCGTGGGGGGCATGGACTCTTTGACCTCATATCTGGCTGCGCCATTGCCCTGCGGTCTGCTTGGTTTATTTTCGATATACCAAATGTTTAATTCTACACTGTTTGCTAACAATACTCTGCTGTTTATGTCCTGTGTAAATGATGACGAATGGCAACACAATAAATAGTGAACTTCAAAACGTTGGTGAATGGAGGCCACACAATAAATCCTCTTCTTGTTCAATGCCAGATATACTGTATAGTGATTAACCACAAACCTAACCTAATACTACTTTAAAGTTGAAACCAATAGCTATCAGTCACTCGCACCAAATATCTCGGAGTCCATAATGGGAAGAAACATTCTTGTTTAGATCGCACACATAACGTGGAAAAATTTTTCTTGCATGGCGTGAAGGAATTATCTTCAAGATAGGATGCTACCTAAGTGATAGTCCTCTGAGACCACTTCGCTGTAGTCTAACTTAAAGCCATCTGCAATTGGTGCCTAGGGATGGAACTCAAAAACCTGTTTTGAACCGATTAAACGTTCTCTCAACAAAATATAAGAGAACGCTGTTTGTTTCACCCTTTTGTGGTTTCTAGGCGAATCACCCTTACGTGCATTTCTCACTAAAACATGGTAAATCATTGTAAATCGTCACAGTTTCAGTGTACTTTTGTTTGGTAACTATTAACGAGAGAAACAACAATCAATTTGCTAAAATCGGTGGTTAACAAACAATGGATTTTGTCTGCAAGGAACTAAATAACATCTTGTTCAACTTTCTAATTCGTTGCATAGGTTGTGTGAAGCCCTGTATTTAAATGGAGCTTTTATAAACATGGCCAAAAACAATTCATAAAAAACCTTGTGTGTTTATTGGTTCGTTCACAATCGTTGCAGAAAAATCATACTTCACTAGCACGAACGTAGTCATGAAGATACACCACATGTGATAAGCGCTAACGGTACGTGAAAGTTTTTCATGTAGTTTGCGATTACTAGAAGTTTTAGTTTTAGGTCCCAGGACAGTACCCTTTTCAAATGTATTCATCAAACGTTCTCGCCTTGAATTGTTCATTTGTGAGTTCTGGAGTTTTTCTGAATCTGGTTGGATAGAACGCTGTACAGGACGTCACAAAGTACGCATGTAGAAAAAGTTTTGGAACCACTGGTTTAGTTAAAACGCTTCAGCCAAGCCCAAACTGTGTTGGTTGACCACTACTTGAAAAAATTAGCAATATCCAATGAAAAACTGTAAAAATAAATCTAAACCTTGTAAAATAGTTCTTCAATTGCCCGTGTTGAAAACTACTTTATGACGTAGCTTAGCTTTGAGATAATTTATTTAATTATTCCGTTTCACTAAACTGCAAGTTGTGAGTTCTTGGGACCTAATTGAAACCACCCTTTCAACTAGATTGCCATGTTATTCTGATCTTTCTCTCCTGATACGAATTGCCAGCACAATGACTAACAGTAACTGTTTTAACACAGCCACTGGAATCTTTGTGGTGGATTTAACATATTTATAAGCATTGTATTCTCATTAACCAACGGATGAATCAATATTTCACTTAACATGCAAAAAAACATTACACTTTACATTAGAAAGTCAAACATTCTTTACCCTGAATTCCTAACCCTATGTCCTTATCTTATTTTTATGCAAAATTATGGTCTTTGAGTTTTACAGAGACCAGTGCGCAAGAATTTTGCTGTAATTTCGAGAGCCAGCAACAATGCTGCTGCTCGGTCAACGGTCAAATCATACTCATTTTGGTGCAAAAATTTGGGGGGTCTCGTGGAGCACGAATTTCCGTAACGTCATACTGTTCTTTCCCTTTATGCACCTGCCTTTGCACTTGTATAGTGAATTACTTCCGACTAAAATCGGCACAGCTTGCAATGTCGCCATGTAAAGCTTACTTCTGGTTTGGTCTGAGCATTTCTCATTGGTAATACATGTTTTTTTCTCAAACATTTTACAGCATTTTCCAGACATTTTGAGCACTTTCCAAGTATCCTTTTAACTTTACCTTTGTAATATCAATTTGAACAAAACGTCTGTGATGCATTTTCTCAATGTCACTTGTTGACGCCAATGTCTCTTTTGCAGCTGGCTAATGTCCGCAACACATTTTCTCATCATTAAAGGTTGACGTCAATGTCTGTTACAGCTGGCTAGATTAAAGTCAGCTTACGTAATTATTTCCTATTTCAACCTTTCTCAAATTGCATGATAACTTCAACATGTAATTTTGCAGTTTAAATTTATGTCAATCAAACTTTGTCTTCTGTCAATCAATTATTCAGCCAAAATGTTACTTGCTCTACTGTCAGAAACAAGCTACGCAGTGATGCATGTCGTTTACCATATGCGTTTCACTTTTAATCCAATTGTATGGTTGTTTTAGTGTATACTTTCTATCTAGCTATCTAGTCATTTAGATATTTGATTTTCTGTACAACATACATGACAATGACATACAATACACCATAAATGCACTGCGGTATACATATACATGAACCACATACAAGTACATAATACAAGATCATCTTAATATTCATGACCTATTACGACAATATACTATGCAATAAAGACATACACAATAACCACATATAACTGATTAATATATATATTTTTTGTGATAATGTTAAAGTGATTTTAAAAGCAATGTCAGTGTCATTTTTAATTCCATTCATGTTATGGTTTCAAAATACCATAACACTTGCGAGGTTGTCAAATAAGACAAACTAATGCTCTGTCACAACATTACAAAACACGTATAACGTCAATGACTGCGACATCGCTTACTCCAAAACCCACAATAAAAATATTCTACTCATAAGTAAAAGGAGTGTTCACAGAAATAATAGTTTCTCTGCTTGTTATGTTTTTAAGCCGTGCACCAAGTTGAACAAACAATAAATTGGAAAAAACAAGCAATCAAGTATACAGCTAACTATTAGCAAAAAATGTACACAGCAATTGCAACAGCAGAACTTAAGCGAAAAAAACATTCACAAAACGATTGAAACCAACTAGTGGTTCCTAAAATATAAATGTGAAAAGACTTGTGATGCAGTTTCTAGCCTGCTCTGTCATGTCACAAAGCGATCAACAACCGTCGGTTTTAAAAAATGTTCTATTTTCAGAATTTCACATCAAAGCATCTTCATCAACTTTTATTGATCCCTGTCGGCTTCGTTGCTTTTCAGGCGGACGGAACATGTCAGTGGTTGAAACTCAACTTGGAAAGGCCTTTTAATTGATTTAACGAAATGTCTGAAACGTTAATTTTGGAATTAATGCTGCAAACCGATTCTTCACGACAGTTCATTGTGAAAACGTAATAGAAATCGGTCACTATTACTTCCAATAAAAGTTCGTGCAAGGCGTATCCAAAAAAGCTGGGCAAATTTACCAAAATTTCAAAGCACTCAGAGAACGGTAGTTTGCTGCTGAAAGAACTGGTTAGCGTGACATTGAGTTTACAACCACGAATAAAATCTGCTGAACCTGTACCTCATTTTACTTTTTGCTTCTTCCACACTTTGGGAAACGAAGTAGGTGGGCTGGTAGGTTGTGACATAAAACTCTTGCCTGCTTGCTTCGTCCGGATCAAACGTTCGAATCTTCTCAGGTGATGAAAGAGCGTGCTGGCAAAACACGTTGAATGATTAATTAATAGTGATTGTTAAATGCAATTAATTTTTAGCACTTCCTACGTAGTTACGCGACTTTAGAAACCGTAGTGGCAAGTGTTTTGTTGAGCAAAACATGAGACATGACGCAACTGGAGTCTCTAAGTTTGCTGTAAACTTTTGACGAACCTTCCTGCCACGTTATGCTTTGATAATTTTGCGAGGATTCGGACTTGCACATATCTTTATTATAACAATGAGGCTCCACGAAGGTGACGTAGTGGAATCAATCAGCAAAATTTCGGAATGAGGTATGCATGAAGCAAACCAATTTTAAAACATTTGTAAGATGAATCACCCATTCTAAAAGGCGTTATTTAAAATTATGAAAAAAGTCATCTTCCAAAATTATATTTTCCGTTTTGTTGGAAAAGGAAAACCGCAAATTTATGTTGTTGTGCATAAGAAACGAGGAGCAAGAAAGTTTAATAATTACAATTAAAGGAAAAACTTCCTTGTACCGACTATGTCGAGATCTCGTTATTCAGCGAAGATTGCAAAAGCGTAAAACTTATTTTACGATTAAACATCTTGTTACATGCTTGAAACCAAAGAAACATACCGAAGACACACTTACAAAACTTACCTTAAGTTCAGCCGGGGAGGAAAGCAGCCCCGCTCCGAACGCCCGCACGTCACCATTTTCTTGGCACAGACCAAATTCAACCGTATACAAGTAGCACTGTTGAACAAGACGGAGCAAGCTTTGAGAAGTTGTCTCACAAGCAAATACTAAAGGTATGATTAAATCACAACATATGGTAGCATGTAGTAGTGATTTACATAATGTCAGAAAACTTTTGTCAAGTTCGAGTTGCTGTTTCGGTATTTGAATGAATTAAAAAATCGGCTTTGTTAGCACAAACATTCAAACGAATTTGCAGAAAAATAAGCTTTCATCGTAGGAAAAATTGTAGCTTTTTGTCGTAGCTTTTGGCTACGACGCACGTCTTAGCAAAAAGCAAATCCACTGCACTACACCGAAGAATTCTTGCAGATATCAAAAATACTTTAAAACTTTTTTATTCATTTCATTTGAAAGTGCATGAAAAGCTTAAACGAACGAAAAAGCGTTTTTAGTGAAAACGTGACAAATAGGGTTGCCAGATGCGTTTTGTAAAAATACCGGCCATTGTCAGCAGCTAGCTGCCAGATCTAAGCTGTGTCGTAATTGGTAAGTGACACAGGGAAAACAGAAAGACAATGAGTATTGTTAAGCTACAATTAATTACATGCCTGTATTTTGGCTGGCTCATTACACTTTGGTGTGTGTGACATGATAATCACACCAATCATTGTGTCAACAGCAGTAAATGAACTTCGCTGAAGGAACTGCCCTGACAAGACTCACTACTAGAATCATCATAATTTGAGAAATTCGGCGTTGGTTCTCTTTAAAGTTACGGCAAATTATTTATTTTCAAAATACCGGCTTCGGGCACTGATTTTCAAAATACCGGCCTTTCACCGGCCTCTGCTAAATTAGCAGTAAAATACCGGCCAGGCCGGTGAAATACCGGCCATCTGGCAACCCTAGTGACAAATACTATCAGACGTGCAAGTAGTGGGAGTCTAATGGTCCCGGTCCCTGACTGGTGCTTTCAAGTTGATATTCAATGTCTTCGTGTAAAAATAGGATTTTTGACGTAAGTTGGGGATTCATTGATGAAATTTTGGAGGTTCGCTGAAATTTGAGTTGGTTTACAATAAATGCTCATATTTTGGGGGTTTTAGACGAAAACTGAAATGGGTTTGTTTGTGAAAGCCCTTGTTTTTTCTCCTTATGTAATTTAAAATTTTTTTTCCCAAAAGGATTTGGTTTGCATCGCTTTTCTGAATGTAGGCCGCTGTTTCCCGTTTGGCCCCTCCAACAACAAAGGCCTGGCGACGCGCCTGTGTACGTCTGCATGACCGAACATTTTTCCGAAAGATCTGAGCAAACGCTTACGGCAGCTAATTTAGAAATATCTTCATCAGATGCACCAAGCGACGCTAAACCGATTTCTTGATTAAACTGGGCAAATTCAGGATCGGCAAGAAGAGGGACGTGTCCCAGCAACTCGTGGCACAAATCGGGCTCCGGAGTGTAAAATGGATCGCTTGAGTGCCTGAAAAACAAGCATTGCTACAACTATTTTAGCTGAAAATATTCCTGCAGCTGTAAACGTAAAGATGCATGGCAGGGTAAACTTGCGTTATCCTTCGGACAGCCTGTCCATAAATGATCGCAATTAGAAAATCAGCATAGAGCTAAAGAAACATTTGGTAGACTTTGACGATCAGAGATTGGTACTAAACTTGTGAAACAAAAACAGTTGAGAAATAGTTGGCTATTGAGGTAGTTTTAAGTTGACAGCGTCAAGATGAAGCTTGCTACGGCAACATGCAACACTGAGCAATACCTGATGTACTGTGTGCAGTTGAAGACCCGAAAAGCAAGGCCAGCAAGGAAATCTCTTGGACTTAAAAAACCAGCTACGGGTCTCAATCGAAACCCAGTTTTCTGCTGAAGAAATCTGGAGACGTCCTCCAACTGCAAAAAGCAATAACAACATAGCGATGAAAAATGAAAACAGAGGCCGCTCGAAAGTGTACAAATTGCGTGAGTTGGAAAAATATTAGTAGTTTCATTTAAACTGGGCAAACCAACTTTTTGTTGCAGTTTTTAAACAATAAAAATGCTCTTATAATAACTTTTCCACTCTGGTTTTCTTACCTACTATTCTCAACCCGTGATAATTTGCGACAAATTAATATGCTGATTCTTATTTCACTTGCTGTAATGGCTAGTCACGCCCCTGGTTGTTGATCGTAAACAGCTTTTAAAAAGCACTCATATTTCACGACCTCACAAACACCACTATCTGGAAGCAGAGGAACGATCGAAGGGGACTTGGTCGCTCACATCAACGAGAGGCTCTACTTTCCACCACAATTTAATGAATGTGTGCACAATTTCCTTGCTGCGATAATAGCATGAAAATTTGAACAATAATTATTTCACCCTCCCCTTATGTTATATTGAAAAACTGAATAGTGAAAGAACTTGGCTTACGTGTGTGTGGCGTCACGTTTTCAAAGAAAAGAATAATTTACGGCTGGTTTCGGACCTTCGACATACAGTACGTTGATGAAGCAATGGCTTGCATTTTTGAAAGGCAGGATGCTTTCTGTGTCCGTAATTGAATATTTTACCTTAAGACGGTAATACCGCATTATGCGTTTTCCTCACGAAAAGGTTATGACAACCCGGGCATGATGCGCAAGGGTTATGACAACCCGGACAGAGTATCATTTTAGCTGCGCTTGTACTTTCTCTGCCACGCCCAGATCCTTGCGGATCTGAGCACCCCACCCACGTAGAGAGACCGGTTGCGACCAGCACTCCCTGCACAACTGTGTTGATCATCTAGCAGCTCTTTCCCACGTATATGCAACACCACGAGTTGAAACTGGACAGTAACAAAGCTAAATCAACTGCTAAGGGGCATCGACTCAATAACCTTACGGTTCCTTCAATGCCCTGGCGTCCTTGCATTAATTTGTGTTTTTCTTGCTAAATATTAATTATCGCCAAATAAAAATCAACTCAACTCACGTGTGCTTCCACAGCATTTACAGAATACCTTCTAGAGTCCTGCGCGGGGCGGGTTAACCCGCGCGGGTTGTGGGTACCCGCATTTGCGGGAACCCGCACTGCTTTGCGTGCGGGTGCGGTGCGGGTGCGGGTTGAACTTGCTGCGGGTACGGGGCGGACGCGGGATGAGAAATTCTTTGTGCGGGTAACTAAGTGTTGAGCCAAAGCACATGAACTTAATCAGCTCAAAAATCGCAAAACACGTGGATGTAGAGTACTTGTTTGCCAGCATTGCGCAGGGTTGCCAGATTTTTTTCGGAGCTTATGACTAAAATCCTGATAAAAAATGGCCAAAGTGGTTGTTTTTTGAAAACGTTATGGCCAGAATCACAAAATGTTTTAACTATGGTAATTTCCATATTCATAGGTGTCTCAAATTGTTCGGAGGCAGTATATGTTTTGCCAAAATTGTGGTTTTGCCAAAGAAGCAAGTTTTTACCCTAAAACAGCAATTTTTGCTGTAAACTTAAAATTACCTGTTACAACTTGTTTTTATTTATCTTAATAAAAATCAGAAACATATATTAAAAACTATTGCAGATACATTCTTCCATTCTGACCCATTTCCGGATTAAACAATTTGAAATTTACTTTCCAAATTCAACGACAAGGCTAGAATTCTCTTGATCTTGTGCTCAAAATATATGAACAAAAGATTAAAGCCATGAACTGCATTAAGTTGATGATCATAATGAGTTAACCACATGCTCAAAACCATCATTACGTTCACATATGAACGAAAGGGCAGGAACACTTGAGAACAAACATTGACTTATGATATTGATAGGTCCGACTGAAACACTTGCACAAAATCTACAAGATTGCAACGGCTAAATAATTACTACACACTTTGAACATTACAAGGTTGAAGTCATGGGCGCAATTTGGTGGGGGCACGGGGGACGTGTCCCCCCCACTTTTTCAGACGGGGGGACATAATATGCCATGTCCCCCCCACTTTTTTCTCTTTAGGTTTTGTATTTGGAGGGGTTTCAAAAATAAAAGTTATGTTTGTCACGTTTTGTGTGAAAAGCTTTTCATGCTAGATGGTAGGCCACACATAGCCAACTTGATGTTGAAATAGAGTTTTTTTTGGTACCACTGATTCCGTTACTTTATAAATTTTAGCTTCGATAAAATAATTTGTAGCATTTTTCAAGGTTCTAGGGACAGTGAAAGATGTTTAACTGCTTCTGTCCGAGATTTTACCCTGCGTAGTATACTGTTAGAAAGGTTATTTTCTTGTAACAATGATAGTACTACAGCTGCACATGTGAGAGACCACAGTACAGGCATGATTTGTTCCGTGCAGAAATGTAATTGGCTTTGCTCTAACGTTGGCTGTCACGTGTTCAGAAACAGACAGCATATAGTTTGATGATGCTGGTCTACATAATGTTAGAAAGTTAGGTTTTCAGGCAAGTCTCTGCGAAGCTTTTGCCGAAGACAAAAAGCAGCACTATTGTGGAGACTTACTTTTGAGATGGGGAGTTTAGCAAAAACTGTTTTCAACCATTACTGAACAGGATTTCAATCAAAACGTTGGAGAAGTAACCTATAGTATTTACCTAGCTGTATATTGACCTATAGCTCAAAACGTAGAGACTTGACTCGGAAGGGAAATAAGGATAAAATATACAATTATCCTAACTTCTTGTGATGTCGCGGCAGTGGTGACCAACAAATCCAAGAGATATTTTTTCATTGACTCTTACACTTTGTGCTTGCGCTGAATGCATCGGTTCTTAAGTCATATGATTTGCTTGAGTTTAACCAAACCCACAATGCAGCAGTGTTTCCATTCAAGTGCAAAACATTTGCTTTACAGATACATCACACGTAGTTTTTTTGGACATTCGTTTCGTGTTGAAGGTGAAACTTGGTAATTTTTTTACCAATTCACCATTGTGCATTTTCATTTATTCTCAAATATATTTCTGTGTCGTTATGCAAGTAGAACTCTGAGAATGAAACTTTTGACATGGTGCAGAGTTTTAAGTCTGGCCGGGCTTTTCGGGTCGGGCCGGTCTAGGGCTTAAGTTTGTCTAAATATTTCGGGCCTGCATACAAAACTTTTTTGTAACATTAAGAGTAACCACTTTTTTCTTTCGTGACGTAGATTTGCTGTGCTCACCGCGGTAACTTCTGTGAGTGAAGTGATTGTAATTTTTCTTCAGCTAATTCTGTTTGCAAACATATCTGCGTTCTTTTATTCTCTGCTGGGGTTAGCCTCACACTGTTTTTGAGAAGGTGACAGCGGTGAGGAAATTAGCACGCGATGGCGTTGCGTCGAAAAGATCAATCACTCACGTGATTCTTGGCTTGTTTTAAGAAGCCTACAAGACTGCTTTTTATATCTATAGACCTATCCTAGAAAGTTTCTTTTATGCCTATAGCACCATCGTAGATAGTTTCGTGATAGTTTCCATTTTTCTTTACACAAATTATTTTCCACACTCCGCAGTATTATCGCTGACTAACATGCTACGTTTGTACCAGGTGATGCCAATATTTTGGTTATGGTGGTTGCTATTTTCGGTGTGATAAACCGTGTACCTGCAACTACACCTGCACACAACGTTTTTTGTGACTCCGCAGTTGCGAATATCTTAACTCCCTCGGTAAATTTGGCTTTCAGGCCAAAATCGGGCTTCAAAAATTAATGTCGGGCTCGAGTCGAGTTCGGGCTCGGGCCAGGTTCAGGCTTCAAAATGAGGCCCTTTTACAACTCTGTGTGGGTATGTAGGCAGGGGCCAACAAAGGGAGATTTCAAAGGATGCATCCCACACCCACCAACAGTAAAAATAGATTGAAATCATTTTGTGAAGTAGGCTACGCTAATTTTAGGCCAAATGTTTTTGCTGCTGGAAAGAGGATATCAATGGAGATTTTGGTAGGGGTGGGGCTGCATGCATGATGCCCAGTTGCGTTGAAAAGATTTGTAGCTTTTTCTAAAAACGAGTGTGCAAGAAAAATATTTATCGTCTTTGTAATGTTAAGCGACTTGAAAGCGTGATTAGTGTTGCTCTCAAAACACATCAAGAAATAACATTGGGAATCTATATTCGTCACTTCTGCATCGACCCGATGACATACCGGTATTGGTGTCACACCAAGCTGTCTCCCCCACATTTTACAACAAAATTGCGCCCATGGTTGAAGTTACTGCAGAGTGTTACTGTAAGAGTGATGAGAAACTTCTAAAAGTAATATCTTACCAAAAATGCAAAATACTTAACTACAACATTGCTGTATCAGTCACACAACCGAGTGCAGCAGTACAGGCGCAGCAGATACCAATGGTAACTAAGAGATTATCACTGACTGAAAACATTTGTACAAAATCTACTGACTGCAAGGGCTAAATCATTGCTACACACTTCAAAGCAATAAAAGGTTGAAGTGGCACGGTGTTACTGTAACAAAATGAGTGGTGTCCAATAAAAAACGGAGCTCCGTAAATAGCGGAGCTTGGTTGTGGAGGTTTAATGACGTAACAGGAGTGGAAAAAAGTTGCTTTGCAAAAGCAGTAAAAGGAAAAAACGTGAAGAAAAAATGTTGTATCATTGCAACTTAATATGCGTTTCCCCCAAACATGGAATGCATGGAAGTTTGCGATGTTTAAAAAGTTTATGTATTCACAACTGTTGAAACCAATTTTTTTGGCCCCGAAACGTTGTGATACTCAGATAACCAAAAATTATCAAACTTCAAAATAGACTTTTTTACCGTAGTGCAATATCACCTTTTGCAGCACAATTATTTTTACTACCGTTTAGTTTTCATTGCTCAATGCAAAATATCGGTTTTAGCAACTCCGGTTACGTCATCAAACCTCCGCAACCAAGCTCCGCTGTTTACGGAGCTCCGCCTTTTACAGGGCACCCAATGAGTGACATGAATACCGTCCAAAAAATACAAAAGACAATATTTAATGAAAACTTAATGCTACAGTGACAAACTAAAAAAATGGCCAAAAAAATGGACTAATTTTACAAAATAGCCAAAGGCGTTTTTCATGGCCAGCGCAGTTAAAAAGTGGCCAAATTTTTCAAAATTGGCCATGAAATAGCCAATCTGGTAACCCTGGCATTGCGCTTAGGACAGTAGGCCTGCAGCAATTATTACATTATGATGTAACAACCCATTGTTGCGAAACATTAGCTCTCAGACTCCTGCCATGTGGTGGGCAAGTGAACATTTTCCAATGCTACCGTCGTACTTGGTGAGAAATAATTCAGTCCAGCAGCACTTCTAAATGGATAAAACAACGCTTAACGCACAGATGGTCATAACTGAACTGAAACGTATTTTTTATCACCCCAAATCTGTTGACTGCGCAAGATCAGATCTGTGGAAAGTTTTGGTTTGGTTGTCAATGAAAAAGAATGAGTAGCTTGATTTTGCTGCTTGTTAGACTTGTCTTCAGACGTTGAGTAGGCAGTTTTTCAACTTTTTTTACAGCTTCCAACAGCTTCTGAAATACTCAAAATTTATGTAGCACGATGAGCTGGTTGCAGGAATTTTATATTGCAACTTTTTCCATTTTCACATGCAACTTTTATCAAGTAGGCCTATTGCGTAAAATGTAAAAGTGTGATTTAAAAAACATGCTTGAGAACTATTTCAGTATAGTTCTGTTCTCTTTGATAACCGATTCGAACTGAATAATGACCGAAAAGCAATTGTAGAAATGACCCGGTCAAACAAACATCAGTCCAGAACTGTAGGCCAAATTGTTAACTTGCCAAGCAAGTTCATGCACTGTGGAGCGAAGTTTTAGCATGCTATGAAAACTGTTGGCAAATGATCGCCATTTCTCGCCAGAGAATGTTTGGAAATATTTTGCAATAACATTATATGTAAATAAATCGCTTGAGTAAATCACTGTCGTTTAAAATGCTTGTGCATAAATGCAACTTTTTACTGCAACTTTTGTTAAAAATGAATGCGTATTTCTCACGATTTTATTGCAACAAAAACTTGCCCTAGTTATGAGTTTTTAGTAGTTTTCGGACAGGTGCTGGTTTGAGACCGAAAAAGTGCTGGGCGGGTGCGGGTTGGGATGGTCTGCGGGGCGGGTACGAGATAGAAGTGTGCGGGTGCGGGGCGGGTGCGGGCAAAATTTCTCAAACTCCTGCGGGTGCGGGGCGGGTTTGAATTTTGCGGGTGTGAGGTGGGTGCGGACAAAAAATTTCAACCCGCGCAGGACTCTAATACCTTCACAAGTTTTGAAAAATCAAAATGCTTGCAAGAACACAACTTTTTAGATCTCTATTAAATGATTTTCAGTTATTTTTCTGGTCAAAAATGTTTGAAAATGAACTGTTCCTTGTCAAAAAGCAGCTTGTAAGCATACTGAATTTCGACACCACAGAAACGACACGAATTTAACTCCTATTCAGAAGGATTTCTCATTAATCAGAACATTTTGCGAATTTCGAATGGTTCGTTTAGTTTACATTTTTTTAATTTTCAAGATTATACAACGGCATCTTGAACAATATTGAAAATGCACTAGAGTTTGAAGTTTGCCTCAATGGTGGAAAACATTGTTTGATAAATAAGGAAAATAAGCCGAAAAACCAATAACTGAAAACTTTGTTTCCAATGAAGAGACGTTGAAATCTACAAAATATTACTATCTTCGAATATTTCAAAATTTTGCCATTAGGAAATATTTTCTTGGATTCCAAACAGTTGCTAATTTTTAGTGTCTGAGTCCCTAAAAGCTCCAGCAGGTAAACGAGAGTAATTTTAACCCTGGCGCGGTTGGCAATCTCAGAAAAATAAAAACCGCATTAGCATAATATTTCATGTACTTTTTTAAGCCCAGGTGCAACGTGACTTTGCCATTATTTAAAACTGGTTTTACGGTATGTTTACACATATATCATACTTGTGGAACTGTTTCCCGGCTGTAACCGCAGTTTAAGGAGAGTAGAGGCAAGTTCATTACATGGGTTTTGCATGCGTGCAATGGGTATAATGAAGTCAGCTCCTTGTACACTTTTCCCCTGTGCAAAAAATAAATTCAAATTAATCTTTAAAAAGTAAAATGGCATTTTAAAGAAATCACAACTAATGGCAACGATACGAAATAGCGTCCATAAATCCATAAAGAAAGAGCAATCGAAACTGTAAGCTGTTTCGGTGTTAACAGAACAAGCTACAAAACCATAACCTTCATACCAAGTTTGCACTTCTTCCTCAGTGTACTGTATTCTTGGTATAGGATCACCGCTGCAAAGAGCAAAACCTTTGCTTAGTTTCTCTCTTAAATTTACTCTCAAAGTTATGAAGTAATTGGCTACGAATCTTATAAGCTGTCTTGTAAGTATAACAGAAGGAAAAACCAAGGTGAAACCTGAACCTCCACACGGTGGTAAACTAGAAGTTCGGCGTTTGCTGCTATCATAAGCAATGAAAGCGACAATAATTAGATAGCGTAGCGGGCATAGCAACAGAGTACTTTTTAACGCTGCATGTTCTGTGATCAATGGATATGTTTGGAAATGTGCGGCAGCCGAAAAACATAAGAATTTTAAAACTTTCCTAAAGCACAAGTTTGTGCCTTCAAAACATTTGCAAAACTGAAAAAACTACTTACTGTGAGTAGCTCAAAGCAATGTCCGTGAAAATTTTTCTGCGTTTTCTGTATTCTGCATCCGTGAAGCCCTGAAAATGTACGTTACTAGTTGTTTGCTGTTGAAATAACAATTTTGACCACAAGTTTACCAATTCTTAAAACTAAGGAGGACACAGCCCTGGACGAAAGAGCGGATGCAAAACGTTTTGTTGCTTATGATCCAAAAAAGGGTTGCACAATAAAAAGTTGGCCAATGAAAATCTTTACAGGTTCAAAATTTTGACTGCGTGTAGAAACGTGACAGAGTATTCTAGACTTTTTTTAGCAATTGGTTAACAAACGCAGACCTGCATGTTGGAAAATATGCAGTTCACAAGCAAAAAGATTAATTCTTAAGATTGCCTACCGGGTGGTCTGCGTCCAGCTCGCTTCCGTACATCAAAACATTTTTTGCGCTTTTATCCAAATCAGACAAGTTTTTTGGAAACCACGGAAGATTGAATGAAGAAAGTTCTGCAAATAGAAAATTGGTCCTATTTTTCACGTGCGCAAATCTGGTGTCCTACAGACAACAAAAATGTCAATGTTAGCATGCTGTGCGACCGTTATACTGAAAACTATTTAGAATCGCTGTTTTCAGGTGAAAAGACAAAATCGCAAGTAACCTACAGGGTTCAGAGTCTTCTTGTCTTTTCTTAAAATTTAATTTTTTTACTGTAGGTTGATTTCAGAACGCACCATATCATTGCTTACAATCTCCATATTGATTATATTTGAATAAGAGTCAAGTGCCTGATAAATGTGATTTTGAGATCCAGCGGCGCACCTAAAAACCTCTGGCCTGGTTTTAGCAGATATGTGTATATAGTGTAAAAACCTCTGCTCATAAGCACTGAACACTTCAAGGCAGCAACTTCCTACAAACCGTCTCAGCAATCAGCATGTTTTTTGGTCTTACTCCGTATCAATAAAGCTGTAGCAATTCCAACCACTTACATCCGACTACATTTACAAAATAAATTACTATATTTTTCTAACACTTAATTATATGTGGTTGTTGAGAAAGCAATGCAATTCATGCTCGAACAGTGTTGGACATAACTATAGAATAGCCGATATCTTTTGTATCAAATAGAGTTTTTTACCGTCCAGATGAAGTTTCACTAAGTCGCTGTTTTCTACAGCCTCTCGTACATCACCGACAAGCTTCTCTACAACTTTCGCGCTGTCGCTGTCGAAGTGAACTTTGTACTGGTTGCCGTCGACGAGGCAATCGACAGATGTCACCCTTGCTTCGCTTTTCTAAAGAAAAGAAAGTGTCAACTGCTTTCTGTCTGCAATTAATAAAGTGTTTTAAAACACCTTAAAGTTTTCATGCAACACCATTTTTAAGATTGTTAAGCAGAACTATCCCGCCATAGATATGCTCCTAAACATTCTCAAATTTACATTGTTCATAATGAAGCTTTAAGATTATCATTATCTGAACACCGCGCCTATTCAAAACTAAACTGCTCAGGTGCGACTCGCGTGGCCAAGTCACGCCGAGGACTGGCCTACAATGAAGGCTTGCACAACTCCAAGACATCTGATGTAAGAACAAACCCTCCCACGGTTCCAGATGTAAACCCTATCACAGTCTGCTTTCAGTCGAAAGCTTTGGTCGTATTTTTACCTTATGGATACCTGACAACTTGCCGAATCAGCAGTCATGTAACTTAATAATTTTAAATATTTTCACTCATGTGCGCCGTTGAAGCATTTCGTCTTCATCGCTTCACAATTTCTTTAAGGGTGATTACGACCTTACCAATTTTACATCACACTGTTGTATGTGAGATAATGACAACCGGTACTCTATAAGAATATCTTACTCATTATTTTTTTATACTTACAGAACTTTAAGTAACTACACAAAACCCGAACATATTTTCAACACAATACTACTGAAACCTACTGACACGCTTTTGAAAAACACTACTGATAAACACAATATGACTTCTACACCATCAATCCAGTGGTCGGATATACCAAATGACAAGCAAGACCTGAAAGAAGTGCAATCAGACAACTCTTTGACGACAGATTCACCGGAAACATCCTTACATAGCGCTAGCACTGATTCGCCCAACACACGACAAATCTTATTAGAATTGGATCAAAAAATTGACAAACTTCATCGAGAACTAACTCGTGTCAACTGGTTACGAACAAGAAATAATTTTTCACAAGGACACGCAGTCTTTAAAACACAACCAAATTTACGGCAACCTCAAACTCGCACCTGTTTTCGCTGTCACAATCGTGGACACCTACAAAAAAACTGCACATCAATTCCAAACGCACACGGCTCTCACAACAGTCCACCACATAATGGAATAAATAAATGAACTTTATATAATTTACTATAAAATGCCTTATGCTGCGAATAATTCATTTATATGCATTTCCAACATATCAACAACAATCTATTTTTATTTTTCAGAAACCTTCCAGAAAAAGTTATAAAAACCAAAAATTAACAATGCCAGCTATTTCTCAAAAATTAACTCCACAAAGACATCAAATGACAAAAAAAACAACACATTTCACACTATCATGTACACAATATCAAAACTTTCTTCGTCAACGACTCCAATATCTCCGCCCTGAAACCTTTTCCACAGACTTATTATATGTATCCAATGTTGGAACATTTCATGACCTATTATAAAATTTAACAAAACATCATGAGACATTCATGCACATACTTCATTGCTATGCAAATACCATGACGGACATTTCGTCATAAAACACACATTTATCAAAAACATGCCAACAAAAAGCAATGCTCACTATCCAACCCAACGTTTACCCGCGAGAAGTACGGTTGGGCATTTTACATATAATCCCTGGAATACACGCCATCTTCCATTAAAATTATTCATTTGGTGACATTTCAGAAAATATTGTGATGACCTTTCATCATGTTTTTCGTAAAAACATTCTAGGAAGGGGGAGAGATAGATGTTATTTAAAAGCATCTATATTTTAAATAAAATCTCCTCAAGTACCTTGCTAATATTATAACAGGGTTACACAGAACATATTTTGCGAAAATTGAATTTCACATAAAAAAGTTTATAAAGATCAACACTGATTGAAACAACCGGTAGATTTTTGAAACAAAAGACCTTACAATATTATATTGTCATAAAAACATCTTCAAACATATCAAGTGTTGCATTTAACAACAATACCGGATGTAATACTGAGCAATACTTCACTATCAATTAAACCACGATTGCCTACTAAAGAGGCGACAAAAATTTTGAGAAGAATAAGCTCAGCAATTACAAATATGCATAATGCACAATATGTGGAACAAAAACAACCCAAAAATTGCTATAACAACCACAGTAAAAAGAATATTCGTGCAATAAAATTCAATGAACCACAATACAAATTTACACTGGGTTCTTCACAATTTGTGAATTCTTCCAAACACTAATAAACCTTTAATTGCATATTCAAATGCACGTCTGGATAACGCCAACATCACACTCTCTCGAATCACAGAAAATTTAGCAAACAGACAACAAAGATTTGAAACATATATATTGGCATTCAACAGACGACTATTACAACAACAAATTGTCACAACCAGAAGATCTATTGAAAACAGAAAATTAATACTAAGTCGAAATGCACACGAAACCCAATTGGCAATCAAAGAATACAATTCAAGAAAATTGATTCTACAAGCCTTAAAAAGATTGAAAACCATTCCCTCTTTAAGAAATAATACGGTTAACCGTAATCAAATTCAAAATGGAATCATTCATAATACAGAAATATATAGAATAATAAAAAATGATCAACATAATCTAACTAGATGGATCAAAGAACATCCACTCGTTATAAAAAATCAATCACAACGAGTGGAACAATTTAATAAAATGCAAAAAATATTAAGAAACGAAAACAAATATAAGAAAATATTAAAATACTTCAAGAATTGGCAACTATAAAAATGAAACCAATTAAAATTATCGAATTTACCAACGAGTATGATCCTATCCCCTTCCCGGGGGTGGACATGGGACTGGGGATATCGAGTGTTATCAAAGACATAAGTGACACAGGAATAAAAATCCTAGATATTGGAACAAATTTAGTTAGAGATGTCGTTGACAAAGGAGTCAACGTCATAAGTGAACCCATAAAGATAATCATGATTGCTGCAAGTGTAATAGGAGGAATAATAATACTCCTGATAGCATACAAATACTTGCACAAAGAAAAAAGTGAACAAGCCAACATAAATCTAGCCACGAGCCTTCATTTACATCCTCATATCTGGAAAGAATATGAAAAACATCATAAAAAAACAAGTCAACAAATTGACTTTTCTATTTGCAGAAACAATCCCACTGGAAATACAAATTGCCCTTGGCCATCATGTTAAGCACAATAACTATCATCAGCCTGCTCGTCCTAATATTGTTTCTTGACGCCATCAGAACAAAAATGGACTCTAAAAATAATTATAACAAAGATAAAAGAAGAAAAACGAAGAAGAAAAGACACAAAAAAACGTCAAAATATCTTCAAGACAAAAATCCGGAATCCGAAGATATATGGGAAGTGCCAAGTGATTACACCAGTCATAACTCGGAACAATTCACTTCAGACTACGGATGAACATTGAAGTTTACAGCACCAGAAGAAGAAGAACAACTTCTTCAAGAAAAGGAGGAAAAAGTACTTATAGAAAAAGATACAGAAAACTTCCAAGAAATAAAAATTATCCCTCGGATACAAAAATAAAAGAAACAAATTGATTGGACAATCAATTTCAGTTGTTCCGGGAGGGATGTAGCAGACACATAATAATGGTCTGTACATATTAAGTGTTGATACGATTAAAGAAACAAAGTCCTAGCATCAAGCAACAAGAACAAGAACTACCAGCTCCTAGGAAAAAGGCTGTAATCAGTCAAGCATGAAAAACGTGACACACAAGCATTGCTTTAAGCAGCCTGCCGAAGATGAAAAACAGTCAACTTCGATAAAAAATGACGTTATGGTTAAACCCTAAGAAACCATAAAAAATGACGTTATGGTCAAACCCTAAGAAACCATAAAAAATGACGTCATGGAAAAGTACTGTGAAACCACAAACAATGTCATGGTCGAATCTCATGAAACAGCAAACAATGACTTAGTGATGTAATCCCGTTGAGAGAGATCTCAATGATGTAATATTTATGTTATAGGGTGCCAATAAATGATGAATTAGGGACTTTCCAAGAAATTCGAGTATATAAAGACAGATTTCTGTAGCCCAATTCAGTTCATTCTTCAAATCTGAACGAAGAACTCCTTCTCTGGCCAAAACTATTTTGGGTTTACCTTTGAAGTAAAACAAACTCTGCCACTTGGCCAAACTTAGCTCGATGGGGCGGCCTTGTTGGTTAAGATATGAGGTATGACAGTGTCTTGAGACCATCATCCTTGTAATCAAGAGTTTCTGACTAAAAACAAAGTCACTGACTTGTTTTTTGTCAACACGAGTGGCAATTGTCCGGGGTAATCTCCATACGATAATTTGGCTTTGACCAAGTTAACCCCTGTTTCATGAATTGGCATTGACCGAATTAATTTCTGACACTTAAAACGATAGAATTATCTCACCAAAATAAAACAAAATATACAATTACAATTGCCAGAATACTCCGATAAAAACTAAACTTTGTTTCGACTTAAAAGCTGCAATGATGGCAAAACTAAAAACGTGACAACCATTTCGAAAACTAAAAGCAAGACCCTTTTGACTCTGGGGAACCTGCGTCACGATTAAAAACATTCAAAACACGTTCACCAAACGTAACTCCCTCTTTCGGGGTGTGACATCTTAGTAAGAAGGTTCTGAATTAGGGATTAAGTAAAAGATGAACTTGATGATCGTAAGAACGGTTACTTGCTGAATTACTTGTGTCTGTGATTCTGACTTGAGAGAGAGTTCGATCTACTTCATGTTTTGCATGAAACGGCGAGTTTTTACGTGTTAATTGTGCATATCTTCTATGAAATAAAAATAACATAACTGCCTATTTTTAGTCTGCAACCTCTAACAGAATTAGCTAGCCATTCAGAAGCTTTAGGGAAATCAAGCGAGCTTTGACTTGTGAACATCGTCCTTGGTACATCCATGAATCGAACCAATGCAGTGATTTTACGGTTGTACCTAAATGAGGAAATTTGGTTCCAATAAAACCTAAATTTTCCTTTACAATTCCTTGAATTAACACGCCTTCTTCATAAAAATTCAGGAATTCAAAATTTGCTGCTTTTCCCAAGTCAAAGATTTACAATTAATGAACTGCTCGTATGCGATCAACACTTTGAGGCACAAAAAACTTGTAATATGTATTTACGCCTGGATGACAACAAAGTCAAATTATATCTTCAAAAATTGATTTGATTCAGCAACAACGAATCATTTTCGTGGGTATCAGTAGTGTAACTTTAACATACCGTTGATTGAGTTTATTAAGTGGTTGCTTTTGGCAGACAAAGGCTGTGAGTTTTGAAATGCTTCTACAAATATAGGAAAATATTTTACAAAAAAGTGTTTACTTAGAAGCATGCACCATTTACCTTGAACAATCTAAGAACTTGAATAATAGAATCAAGTTTTCCTTGCAAAGTGAATGTGATGGTGCCCGATCGGTATGTTCTTACCTGCAAAACAAATCAGTACATCAAACCAGGGGTCTCCAAACTACGGCCCACGGGCCAAATCCGGCCTGCGATGCCATTTCATCCGGCCCACGAAGACATGCTATCAATAATGAAAAAATAATATATTTACGAAAAACTTGTTGATTTGGTAGAATGTAACCTATCCCGAAACAATCGCATTACGTAAGATGTCCGGCCCTTGGACTGTTGTGTAATAGCTTATGTGGCCCTCGCATAAAAAGTTTGGACACCACTCAAAAACTTTCGCAAATAAGCATTCTGGCAACAATAAACACAAATCATCCTGCAACAAAAAATTCCGCAACAAGCATATTGGAAAATAAATCGTGTATTCTGTAAATGGACTCTGTATGATGCTTGTAGAAAAAATTGTATTTGGCTCATTTAAGTTTTTCTCGTTTTACTGAAGAGATTTGTGGTTTAGCGATTGTAACGACACACCATCCACGACCGATTCAAGCACTGCTCTTTAGTTTGTGACTTGGATGGCATTTTAACATTGTTTAAAGTTCTCTTTTGTGTTTAAAGTCCAGTTTCTGGTCCTACGATGCCTATATCAAAATTTGTGAGCTTTATTTTCAACAGTGGCATGTAACAACAGGAATCAGGGATATACTAATGTAGAAACATTTCGACATCTCTCACAAAAAGCCGGAGGTGCCAATTTTGCTCAGATCAGTCGCAATGTGCTGATCGGGGGAAATTTACAATATAGTCAAGCTTCGTCTTCTCATATTGGTTTAGGCTGCTAAATTCTTCAAAACAGGTTTACTGGCAAACGTAAAAGGTTCAACTGGCAAACGTTCACAAACACAACAAAACAAAACAAAAATTACACCGACGTTTCAGTCAAGGCCGGTAGGTGACTGACCGTTTGCCAGATGAACCTAAATATACTGAATATATATTGTACGTTACCCCTCGCGACCACACTAAATAATATGTTCTTCAAAACAAATTAGTCAAGCTTTTTCATGAGACTGGGATTCCTATGGGATGAGACGTAGGAATTGAAGTTTGTCGCATATCCCATCATAAGTAATTTTAACGTCATGTAATTGAAATTTTCTGAAGTTGAATACCATTATCATATGCTCAAAGCACAGTAATTATTAGATGTAGAGGCAGCGTAACAGCGTATTGATGCGAAGCTCTCAAAACTAAGGCCGTTGGGCTCATTTTAAGGTTACAACTGAAAAAGACCATACAAATTTCATTAAACCCATAATTAGAAGTTTTGAAGCACTTTAGGCACGGCTTTGCAGATGCTAGACCAGGAATGGAATCCTGGGTAACGCGGGCAAAACGTGGCTCGCGTGAACTTTTGACTTCCGTGGTTTTCCCCGAGCAGTTGTCAGCAGTTGCCAGGGAATCGGCTGGTTTAGAGAATTTACCGCAATTATGCCACTTTCATAAAACACATTGCATTTGAAGCCCAACCAATCGTTTAATTTGTTCAAAAATCCACTGTTTCTATTTATACTTCTCCGTAAATTTACGAATTTTCAAGAGAAAAAGATTGCAGCAGGTATCCAATGATTCGAAATTTGTATTGGTAGGTATCCACGTTTCTGTCTTGTAATCACCACGTACGTAAAAATACGTAGGCTGGGAGAGAAAGTGTTTAATATGACCAGCATCAAAATTTTCGTTACCCAAGTTAGAACACAACATCGAGTCAAATCGAAACTCCTCAATAAGCAGATAATTAAACATAAAGTCAAAAGAAGTCTCCCTCGATACTCCTATGTTTCTCTACATATTTTCCGCATGAAGACGAGGGTACAGGGTCGTAACGAGGTTAGGTGGCGTCCCGGCAAGAAGCAAGTTTGGCGCCCCTATTTTCGAACTGAGTTCTTTCGGAAGCAAACGTACTGTACTGAAGAAAGTACTTGTGAGATTGTTGGGTCTTTTCGGCGCCCCCCGCAATGATTCGACACCCGGGGAATTGTGTCCCCTTGCCCCCCTCGTTACGCCCCTGCGAAGGTAGACTTTTACGATAAAATCAATGTTGTTTTGCGGCCTCCCAGCGACATTCCACAAATCATGCGGCCAGTGATACCAAATAAGTTCCCCAACACTGTGCTAGAGTATACACATGCACATGGTATAATCTACTTTGCGATACTAGCTTCGTGGGAATCCCATGGAATGTAATTGGACAGTTACAAGTTGCCATTGGTTGGGACAAGTTGAGACATAAAACGTGTTCTATTTACAAGCCTTAGATTAGCAACTTTGTTTTGTTCATGGATTTTTATGGGCGGTTTGACACAGTAAGAACACATACCCTCAACTGCAGCATTATTGAGGGCTACAACATATACTGTAGTTAACAAGGATGTACGTGAGCAAGCACTGCCAACTTTTGTATGCAACTAGCCTACTTTAAAAAACTGCTTTTGACATTCATTGCTGTCAGCATCTGTTCCAACTAGGAAATGGGCAAAAATAAACAGGAATCAAGAGGCATAAAAATGGTACAACACCACTACTTAAAAGTCCTAGCGTGAGATTCTATTAGTCACTTGCTTTTTACATTCGCTTTTCCTCTCGGAAGGGTTGTGAGTAAGTAGCCCTAGGATATCTCGAAACACCTCACGATTTCATCAAACTCTGATAGTTCTGCTGGCTTCACACCAAGACAGGTCATAGATAAAATCATGCCGCCCTGGGTTTGGTGGGGCTCGGGGTTGCTTTCCCGCGGGTGTAGCCAACAGTGCCCGTCTTGCCAGTCTTTTTGGGGGAATTCTGATCACGTAGCTCAACCACCGTACCTGGGATCTCTCTATTAGGAGAAAGTGGATCGACATTCAAGGCTTTACGATTTCACAGTTGTGTAATACTTTATCGCGAATTGCCACTTCGTGAACTCTTTACAAAAAACTCATCTCTGCCTTTTGTTCTTGAGATAGTACTTTTTCGGTAAGTATTTAAGACTCATGACTACAGGTGAGGATAAGAACAAAGATTGCTGGGTTTCAAAGCTCCCGTTTTGCAACCGCACAACAGTAAAGCTCACGCAAAGCTGTGTTTGCTTTACCACTCCATGATCTAGTAGTCTTTGACTATATTTTTTTCAAGCTTGACGGGGGTTGCAAACTTCTGTAGATATTTTTCAAGTTTTGATACTAATTTCTTTACAGTGAACAGCAAGAACCCAATCTTGCATGAACCTTCCTGCATCCTTGGCTAACAGGTCCATAAGGATGAAATTGTTTTTTTAGGAAAAAATACCATTGTTTCTTGTTACTTATGGAATGTACCATTAATTTTTACTTTAATTTTTAATTTCAATGTTTTGAAATAGATACGAAGTCCATAGAGTACAAGCACACACTGTCTGCACAACGCAGGTTGAGCAACACTTACAACAGTTTTTTGTAGTTAATTTGTTTATAAGTATACAAATATGACTTCTTTGAAGATGGATTTATTTTAAACACTATACTTCTTAATGGTGGTATATTTGTTAGCACAAGTAAACGGTTCCCTAAACTGTTTCTTCGTACAACGGAACAAATATTTCTGTTGTTGTGACACCAGCTATCAGTCTTCTTGGATTTCCAATAATTCCACTATCCTGTTTGCGTTTCCTCAAAATCACATTTTAATATGCGCCGGTGTTGATTTAAGGTGAAATGGCTATTCATTTCTGTGTTTGCAGAGCTTGAAAAACCATGTGTCGGAAGATGGCTTAACATGCCGTATTCGCAAGAATTTTATTGCTATCTACTAATTGAATTTCTAGCAGCCATGTCTGCAAGGTATATCTTACTTTTATCAAGGTATAGATATAAAGCCAATTTCGTTGTTTTACACAAAATAATAGTAAAAGTGTTTTAAATAAAAACTTTTAAATTTGCTATTAAGTGGCTTTACACAAATTGCAATAAAGTATATATCTTGGACATCATCTGTAAACAAAATTCAATAATCAGAATGTCCAACAAAGTGTTCCACACAACCTTCACACAAGCATAAATTCTGTAGGCGTGTTAAAACTAGGATCATCTTTTTCCAATCTGATTTTGCTGTTTTCACACAAATAAAGTAATAAACCTGTTTTTATTAGTTCATTTCGATCCGTAGGTGCCTGCGTTTTGACATTTTTTTGTCTAGACTCTAGAGAGTTCAGAATATTTGCTTTTGTGTTTTTTATTCAACATTTGATGCACATCCAGGTTTGAGGGCAAAGAGACAGGTTTATAGAATGGGATATTTGGACGTGTTACTTTCTTTGTCAACATCACGAAGCAAAGTCTCCTCCAATTTTACATGATTAGAAATAAATTTATTTGATAAAATCGAGATCATAAAATTTACAGCAAGGAATATACAAAAACATTATCACCACTGTCTTTGAAAGATCTTAACCGAAAGTTTGTGGTGTAACCGTTTCAACAGCCTTTTTCAAGAGCCTAAAACGTTTATAGGCGGTAAAGGAAACGTCGTAGGCCTACGTTTTAAGAAACAGACGTCTTTTTCTTAGAGGCAAACAATTAATCATCTGACATTGATGTTATTATGTATTTTAAACTCCATGGAATTATACACAAAACAAGCATTTGCAGCATTTTTGAAGTATGGAATAAACTATACGTGATTTCATTTCAGAGTCAGGATATTCTTTCGCGGCATAGACAGCAATCAGGATTTCTCGGTTATCTCAATTTTTACCTCGTCAACCGCGCCTTTCTTCCCACTTTCCGAAAAAACTTCATCAAAGGACGTGACATGACTAAATTTGGGTCTTTCTTGCTGGTCGCTAGCTCTCTCCTCAGTTTTTCGCTCAAAACTCATGATGAAATGACTTTTCGCACAGCGAAGTAAATCTATTACTTGTCTTTGGACAGGTTTCGCGAATTGTGGTGGTTCATGGCACACCAAGGATCGTTTTTAAAGATCCCAGGTAGCGTTTGTACAAACGACCGCGGGCATCTGGTCGTCAGCGCTTCCGGTCGACTGAAATCGATTGGCCAAATCTGAAACTTATCACGACAAACCGTGCGCTCCCGATATCGATCCAAGCCGACGTGGATCCCGAGATCGTAAAACTCCTGCTGACGTCGCAAGAATCTGAACTCTGACGGCCACGTTCAGGGTGACGTAGCCCTGGGTACACGTCACAATAGGCTGCACTTTCACGTATACGCACGTCGAGTTAAAAATAGCGCTAAGCAAAAGCAACAGGCATTTGCTAAGTATTTCCCGATCAGGTCACAGCAGCAGCACATCGTAAACGCTACATCCTGTTCCTTTCAGCAGCAATTTGACAAAGTGCGTTTGAAAATAACGTCGCGTGCAAAACAGAACACTATTTGGCAAAATAGCTTGTTGTGTATTGGATATAATAATCCCATCAATGGTAATGTTTAGTATGGTTCGCATGTAACAGCGACGGGATTTTTTCTGAAAAAATTAAAAAAATTATCTGGGAGCGTGTTTAAAAATGGCATTGGCAAGAATATTGCAAATTTTCTCTAAAAGCAATGCATCACGCAAGCGACCTAAGCTTTAAACATCGCTAAGCAGTGAACTGTAACCAGCTTTGCACGGCCACCTCTAGCGAGATGTGATTTGTTGATACCCGAAGATTTTTGCCTGCAATCTTTTCTCCACAAACAACAAAAACCGGCTCACTTTGGTAAATTGAATCAAACAGCTTATCTATTTGTTTTTCAGCTCCTTCATTGCCAAGAATGTGGTCAGGCACTTACTATCAAGCAACCTGTGGAGATTCTTGTGTTATTTCTCGTCGAAACAAAAATAACTGAACTCGTGTGCGTTTCTACGCGCTTCCTATAGAGGAAAACACATCAAAAATACACACTGTAACCAAGGAATGAAGGTAATAGCTCACCATACAAATGATGAATCACTGTATGTTCCTTCCTAATTCGCAATTACCACTGGCAGACTTGTATTCGTGGGTAAGTAAGATAAGAGGTCAATGTCCATAGCAACATACCATTCTAACAGGAAAGCAAGCCCGTCGGTTCATCTGTATCTATTTAAAAATTAGAGACATATGTTGCACGGAAAAAATAAAATTGATCCAAGAAGACACTATCGCAGGGCGCAAACCGTTCATAAAAATGAAAATTGCCCTAATTAAAATCTCAACAACTTGCAGTTCTGGGATCGTCATAAATTTAAATCCGACTTTCTAGGTCAAATCTTCGCTGTAGTGAAAGAGTAAGGCCTTGACGAATAAATTTTCGGCGATCCAACTGTTATGTTGCGTTGAATTGTGCGCGCAGAAAATCAAACTTCACTGTGTAAGATAGATCAAGATTTTCTTACTGGTAATTAAATCACTGAAGAAGTAAAACACCAGTCTTAGCTGAGAATCAAAATACCGTCGGGGAAAAATGACATTACGCTGTGCAAAGGATTGCCACCACTAGAATTGGTGCTCAGGCGATTATAATTCCCAAAAATCGTTTTCAAATACAACGCTTCCTACAATAATGAAACGTATAAGTCATAATGAAGGACTTCCTATCACATCTTGCATCTGGCGTTGCTCTTGGCGAGCTGCAATTAAGACCGCTAGCTTCGTCAGACGCATTAGCAGCCGTCACTTTGTCTCAGTAGCTTCTTCATCGTATGAGCAGATCTTACATCTCGGGGCAAGTGTTGAGCAGCTATTTGATTGTCTCGTCCAGGGGCGTAACGAGGTTTGATGGCGCCCGGGACATAAAGCAGCTTTGGCGCCCCTATGTTCGTATCTGAGATATTTCGGAAGCAAATGTACTGTATTGAAAAAAATACCTACAATGTTGTTGGGACTTTTCGGCGCCTCCCGCAGTCATTTGGCGCCCCCTGCTGTTATTCGGCGCCCCCACACTGATTCGGCGCCTGGAGAATTGTGCCCCCTTGCCCCCCTCGTTACGCCTCTGGTCTCGTCATCCAGAAACGTTAGGCCATGCGTTCCATAGGGAGGTCGATGGATTGTACAGCGAAGGACAACATGGTCAACGGTCTGTTCCTCTGCACCACACTCACAAGCCGCAGAAGGGGTCATGCCACATTTGTGTAAGCAGGAGCAGAAACGTCCGACACCGCGGTGCGGAGGCGGTCAAGTCGAACCCATGCTGTTCTTGGTAAGACCATTGCAGGAGGGTGGGTGCCGATGTTGGGGTTGAAAGTACGGAGTCTCGTAGTGTTGTCCAACCACTTCGCATTCCATCGGTGATCCGCCCGGAGCGCCGCACTTCTGTTGTTGTCGTAAGTAAGATGAACTGATGAGTTGTTGTGCGGTACACACAAATGGGTGTCTCGATTTGAGATGCCGTTTACTCTCACTCGATGGACAGGTGAGCGCTGAGTGGCGCAGATATCCAGGCTCCAAGGCAAGGCCTGTTAGAGACAGCGTGGCTCCTTAGCTAAATGGCTCAGTGGCTAAATGGCTTTTCATCGCTTCTGGACAGTTGCACCATTTCGTGTTCGCCCTGACGAAAATAGGTGTACCTAATTATCGAAACGTTGGCCAGTCTTTTAACCTGTTTTAACGTTTTAACGCCAGTAGAGCCTGATTAAAGCACTGTTTAATCAGATAATATTTTTAAAAAGTTAATTATTAGTCTTCATAGCAACCTAGTATGGTTGACTGGTCATAAACTTTAATCCAAATACTAAGACTTCGTTTGTATAAACTAAGACGTTAAGTATGATAAAACAGGGCCTGCACAAGAGGTCAAATTACCCCAAAGTATATGTGAAATACTGTTTGTCGTATTGTTACATGACAGGTAATATAGCCTTCACGTATCTTTAATAAATAGATATTGTGTATTGCAAAATTGCCAATAACAATAAAACATGCAAGTGGTAACAGATATTAGCCAATGTCTCCGGCATCTTTTTGAGATGAAATCAGGATATAAATATTCGAACATGTCACAAAATAGCATAAATTGTTGGCGCAAAGTAAAGAGTATATCTGCAGATATTTTTATTTCCTTAGTGATTTTCTTCATCTTTCCTATCAACCTTAATCTACAGGCATTTAGTGTTTATATAGACAAAGTCGTCATAGATCGTAAATAATTCGATAATGACATATTAACTATGTGCAGTAAAGTACGAGTCCTTTGCAATACTGGTACTTTATTGCATGAAAATCAACAAATGAAGGACGTTTCTCACATACCAATTTTTTAGAAATGCCACGCACTTGATAGGCAGCGAATAACAGCGTAACATATTATTTAGTCACTATGCTAGGCAGTTCTGAGACATTGGCATGACGCTCAACTGCAAATACAATCCGTGAGTTAGGCAGTTTGAAAAAACTGAAAAAAAAACTTAAGCCACCATTATTCCCATTACAAGGTTCACTCTGGCATGGAGTGGTGAGACCTCAGAAGGGTCCAGCTTTAGATCAAGATAGTCTTTCGAGTGCTGACTGAACTCTTCAACCGTGCAAGGGAATCAGTCTAGGTATGAGGAACCGACAGACAGGTGGAAAATATTTCTACACTCTGGCAGCGCATGCAGCTGAACCTAGTTTCAACGTCTTGGCCACACCTTTCTTCGGGACTCTCTGGGGAATGTCAAATGCGATCTACTGATTAGACGACAGCTCATTGAGTCCAGAGATGATCACGGAACCGGAGTGCTGGAGTGGAATCCTGCCGGAGTTTGGATTTTAGGCCGGAGAAGTAGCCGGAGTTAATACAGGGGGACACAAAAAAAACGGTCATCACCAAAAATCTAATAACTTCCAATATTTTGTTTAGATTGACACAAAACTTCAGCTACATTAGGTCAAGCTTGTGTAGCAGACATCTCCAAAGTTTCAAGTCTGTACTACAAAAACTCTTTTGTTTCACTGGCGCTCAAAAAATGTGCTCCAAATGAGCTCCCCGGCGCTGCAGGCACATTTGGATCCGGCGGACAAAGTTCTCGATGACCCTTCCGCATTCCTCCCTTGGGATCGCTCTTATTGCTGCTGTAATTGCTGCCTTCAGGTCAGGGATAGTCTGGGGGTTGTTGCCATACACCCTGTCCTTTAGGTATCCCCACATATGAAAATCTGGGGGTTCAAGTCCGGTGAATGTGGCGACCACTGCGGGTTACACCTGCGGCGTATCAGTCGGTCAGGGAAACGCTGCTGTAGACATGCCAATGATTCGTTTGAGGTGTGGGGGTGGCATCGTCCTGCTAGAACCACTGGAGGACCCTGACGACCCCTCTCAGTCGACCAAGTGCTGTCCAGAACTTGCCAAGCACCTGGACATATCGCTCGGTGTTGATTGTCACAGACCGCTCGTTGTCGTCCTCGAACCAGAATGGTCCAATGATGCCATGTTTTGGAGATGGCAACCCAGGCAGTGCACTTCACAGAGTGTAATGGCCTTTGCAGACAGTGCTCAGGGGGTGTGCTACCCCAGAAGATGTTGTTCTTAGAGTTCATGTGACCTGACAACAGAAAATGTGCCTCGTCCAAAAACCAGTGGATAGACTTCTGCCGAAAATATGCCTCAACTATAAATATATTTTGCTCAGCAGTCCATGGCATCTCGAAGGTCATATTTGGTAGACTCTTAGAACATTAATTCTACTTGGTAAATCTAAAAAATAAAAATAATTGATCAATTCTTTCAAACGTTATTCAGTTTAGGTGATGACCGTTTTTTTGTGTCACCCTGTATCAGCATGATATCAGATGTGATGTTCTCATATAAATTTCTGATATTTTGTCGACAAATCTGATGTTGACTGGGTTGTTTTTGTTTTCAACATTTCCTCTCATTTCAGGACAAAAATAAGTTAGATTCATGATTTTTAAGTTCCTTTCATCAATTTCTCACCCTAATGTGCGTTTGCTTATCGTTTCAGACTAAAGAAGCTCTCTTCGCTGCGTTAAGACTAAGATTTTACGTAAATTATAAACGACTTCTCCATTAATGGTGATATTTCGCTCTGTTTCGGATTTAACGAGGAGAATCGCGCTTTGTTAGGTTTGTTAATAGAAGCATTCAGCTTATATGAAAGTGTAGCGTAAAAATTTGATGTTATCTGATGTTGAAATAAGCAGCAATCTGATGTTAATGAGACTGATCCCAGTGACAACCTTCATTGATACTGAACAGCAGTCAGCAACCACTAGCTTTAGCACGCAAACAGTAACGTTTTCGTGATATTTGTGCAATAGGCGTGATGCACGAGTAGAGAGTCATACATACCCATGCCAAAAGAACGGTTATTAGGAAAAAGTTACCAGCGAAATCAAATATTTTGCATTGGACAAAACCGAGAATATTTATTGGCTATTAAGTAGCGATTACTGAAACTGGTAAACAGTCAAACTTGTAGAGAAATCAGTTGCTGTTGGGGGCCCCTGATACTACGCAACGTAGGAATATAATCTAGAGTTTTATTCTTGTATCGCTTCTGAATCACAAATTTTTCGAACGAGTATTTTATTTGAAACCAAGAAATTTAACCACGGGGGCCCCCTGGCAGTGAGGGGCTCGGGGCAATTGCCCTCGTTGCCCC
>Ga0210059_1001412_pt1 | contig 36033 bp, 23 predicted proteins | sample Ectturendosymbi2_FD_188042 | JGI IMG/M metagenome (GOLD analysis project Ga0210059, IMG submission 188042) | Ecteinascidia turbinata endosymbiont from Florida, USA - Sample 2 (SPAdes) (version 2) | ecosystem: Host-associated > Tunicates > Ascidians > Unclassified | place: Key West, Florida... | reverse complement strand
CACTTTGGCCTAGTGGTTGGGCCCTAGGCCAGGCAACATGAGCCAAAATGACCCTAAAACTACTTCACTTATGACGTCACTCACAAAAAAACCGCACCCTCCAGGCAAAATTTTTTTTTCGAGTGCAATCTACTAGACTGGCCGATCCGTTTGAGCCGTTGAACAGCTCTCTAGCACAATCGGCGGAGGAGCTAGGGCGCTGGTAAGGCAACCGAAAACTGCTGTTTTTTTTGCGAAAATCGCCAAAACCACCCAGACGCCAAGGATTTAAGGTCAAAAAATTGGTTGCTCTACTAATTTCACTTTATGGAAAACTGTCAAGTTCAATATTTGTCTTTGTGTTCTGCTGTTATGCATTCAACTGTTGTGTTATACTCATGTGACATTGTGAATGTGCATCTGCAAACCAACAAACATGCTTCCATCCAATGCGTAACTTTATATGGTGGTTCTCAACCTTATGCTGATCATGAACCCCTACGTAATACTACCTGGTTCTCAGAGATATGAGCTAAATGACCTCACTTACAAAAACCCAACACTAAAAACCAAAAAATATTTTTTCATTGCAGACTAGGAAGACTTGCGAGTCTTTTGAGGGTTTGAACAACACTCTAGCGCAATCGGTAGAACTATGCCATTGCTTAGCCAGGTGAAGCTCCTTTGATTTCAGGCTGATTTCAAGTATGAAGATATCGTACCCTGGCAGCCAAGGTGTTAAATTTGATAGTAGCATGTGCTGCCACAACAGAGATGATCATGGAGCAAGAGTGCCAAATGGATTCCTGTTGAAATAGCCAGATCCAGACTTGCCATAAGGCTTGTTCAAGATCTAACCAACATTTTAAAAGCAACTTCACCTAAAATTGCTATTGTTATACTTGGTATGGTCAAACAATACAACTGAGTAGAGTTACTTTCCCTAAAAGATCATTAGCATAGATATGTTCTGCTACATTGTGACACTAGGGGGAAGAATAAGCAACATCACTGCCTCTGATTAGATATCCCTAGCCTACTGTACTCCGTTGAAGTTGACTGGGCAACAAACCTTACTAGATTTTCACATTTGTACTGTTCACTCTTCTGTAACTTAGTCATCTTTGTGAGTTAATTTTAAAATTATGACAAACAGGATGCACATGATATTTCACTGTTTCTTCATGTCAGACATAATATGTGCAACAAATCATGAAAGTTACACCTTAACACTTTGGCATCCAGCTGCTTTTGAGGATTAAAAAAAACGCCTAAACGCATGTGGCTTTGCACAGGAATATCTCCGCTCCTGTATGAATTACGGACGTGGTCGAAGCATCAAGTCTTCTAGTCTGCACTTGAAAAAAAATTTTTTGCTTGCGGGGTACAGGTTTTTTGTGAGTGACATTATAAGTGGAGGACTTTTAGGCCACCTTGGCCCACTTTGCCTCGCCCTGGGCACCAACCATTAGGTGGTAGTATTTCGCTGAAGTTTTTACTGGAAAATAGGCTACAATCTGAGTCTTTTGATACTTTGGATGACCTGCTAGGGTTTCGGGTCCACAACTTGACTAATTCGATAATTAATTAATTTGTTTATTTTAGATCATAACTTTAGAAAGAGAAATGCTAGAAAGTCGATCAAAGGCTCAAAAGACTCAGACTCGAGCCTAGTTTCCAATGTAAACTTCAGCGAAACACTTTGGCCTAGCGATTGGGCCCTAGGCCAGGCACCACGAGCCAAAATGACCCCAAAACTACTTCACTTATGATGTCAGTCACAAACAATCCACACCCCGAGTGCAATCTAGATGACTGGCCAATCCATTTTGAGCCTTTGAACAGCTCTCTAGCGCAATCATCGGCGAAGCTAGGGCGTTGGTAAGGCAACCAAAAACTGCTGTTTTTTAGCCCGAAATCGAAGCATGAAATTATTTTATGCCGGCTCTGAAAGTGTTAATGTGTTTTATTAGCAAGTCATTGCAGTCATCTGCCCAAAGTAGATAAACCTGTCATTTTTTCATTTTAGGACATTTTTTAATGAACGAAGAAGGCAATATTACTGAACTGACTTATTTTTGATCATTTAAAAAAAATTGGTCAGTCACCAAAAAAAACAGAAAGGAACGAGTGGACAACAAAAGTATATTGCATAAAATTGTTTCTTTTTTGTATAATGTATGGAACATAAAGATAGTTATTTGGCCTATTTCAAAGTGGGAAACAGGTGCCGAGTCGATGCTAACAAGTTTTTCATAGGATGTTTATATTAAGCGAGTTGGAATAAAAAAATGTGGCTTTGCCCATCTGTGTGCCATGTTAGATGAACAATTTGGAAATGTAACTATAATGACTACCTTATCAAGTTATGATGAAACAATAGTACTTGTTAGGTTGCCTCTGTTCCCATCGAACTATTGTGTCAGTCCTCTTATTTTTTGTTCATAGACAGAAACGTTTCAAGTCATTTTGGTCAGAATGTTTGAAAACATTGGCTAAACAACACTTTTATGGCAAGTTCAAATACAACTGTGAGACAAATGACTGAAATGTTTCAATGACAAATGTCTCAGTTAAGAATTAACAAAATGTTTCGGTGAAATAAAAACCAGGTGACGAATATAATCTCGGCCAGTGAAGGGTTAATGGTCAGGACGCTTGCTATGGTACAATGATGCAAAGCTCAACTTCAAATTTGTAGGCTTTTGTAGCCTCTTGGTTGAGAGCTGGTGTTCACCACCTGCCATTTCAACTGAGCAGTGAGATATAGTCAAACTTTAAAAAAGCAATATTTGGTGCATATTATGCACAGTACTTTCTGCTTTACTAGGCTGCTGCTAACCAACTCAGTCATACAGTAGGGCCACATTATAGTGATCGAAAATCAAAACAAGAAAATGCTCTAATTTTTCAGCGTATTTGGACCACTTCAAAACTGTTGTCTGACAAGTAACCAGGTACTCGCAAAACTGCCTTTGTAATATACTGCTTTCCATCACACTATAGATTTGAGTGGGAAAACATTTAGTTATAAGGATACCTTTCTATTGACTATAAAGAATGACTCACTACAGCCAATGACTCATAACAACAAGAAAGGCATCCAATGACCTAAAAGCCACAAGTTCCATGATTCAACAGCTGAACCAGTATCTCCTTGCTTTATCAGTAAAAACATTCCCGTAGAGTTACCATTTGAAACTTTTACCTGCATGCACCCAGAATTTTAAAGAAAATCTCATGACAAAAATAAGGAATCCTTAGTCCTCACTGAGGACTTCTGACTTATATGTAATCAAACACACGAAGTGACTAGGATTTGTTGTCCATCACAAATATTTGGTTTGAAACTCTTCAGCAGCATTGTACAGCCTTGCCAAACTTGTATATAAGTCAGTTACATGTCTTCATTTTTGTCATGTTTTCTTTAAAATTCTGGTAGTATACACGTGTAAGTTTCAAATGGTAACTCTATGGGTATGTTTTTAGCGTTTCTGGTTTGAAATTACCAGTTTGATGTTTTTGTGGCCATTACACTTTTGAACCAGAAACCTTACAAAGCTAATGAAAGGCTAAGACTCAGATCCTAGCCGAGTTTCTAACAAAAACTTCAGCGAAATGAATCCATCTAGTGGCTGTGCCCAGGGCCAGGTAACTTAGCCAGAATGGCTTAAAACTTACCCCACGTATGACATCACTTACAAAAAAAGAAAACCATTAAATTTGTTTCATTGTAGACCTGAAGACGTGCTGCATCTTTTGGGGGTTTGAACAGCTCTCTAGCCTAATCGGCGGAAGAGTTATGGAGTTGCAAAGTGATAAGCCTTTCAAGTGGCTCACGTGGGTCTTAACACTTTCGCGTCTGGCATGTTTCAAGATTTTTGCGCCAAAACAGCTGGATCGCACAAGGGTTTGCGGAAGCGAAATTCCAGTGCCGAAATCGCTAGAGAGCTGTTTAAACGCTCAAAAGACTTGGCAAGTCTTGTAGTTTGCAATGAAAAAGAAATTTTGGTTGGGGGTTGCGGATTTCTTATGAGTGACATCATAAGTGGAGAACTTTAGGCCACCTTGACCCACTTCATTTGGCCCTGGGCTCAAACCATTAGATGGTAGTATTTCGCTGAAGTTTTACTCGAAACTAGGCTACAATCCAAATCTTCTGATACATGGGATGACCTGCTTGGGTTTCAGATTGAAAATTATGATCTAAAGTAAACAAAATGTTTGATTAATTAGTTTATTAGATAATTAATTAATTTGTATATTTTAGAGCACAACTTTTGAAACAGAAACTAGAAAGTTGATCAAAGGCTTAAAAGAGTCAACCTAATTTCCAATGAAAACTTCAGCAGAATTCTTGTCTAACGGTTGGGCCCTAGGCCAGGTAACATGAGCCAAAATGGCCAAAAAACTACTTCGCTTATGATGTCACTCGCAAAAAATCCACAACCCTCAACGAAACAATTTTTTATCATTGCGGGCTAGAAGACTTGCCGAATCTTTTAAGGGTTTCAACAGCTCTCTAACTCAACCAGTTGCACTAAGGAGCTGTTCATGCCTTCAAAAATTCGGCAAGTCTTTGAGTATGCAATGAAAAAAAAATTGTTTGTTTTCTGTGAGTGGCATCATAAGTGAGGTAAGTTTTTGGCCATTTTGGCACATGTTACCTGGCATAGGGCCCAACCGCTAACTCAAGCTTTTATTGGAAACTACGCTAGAACCCAAGTCTTTTGAACTTTCGATCGACTTCATAGCATTTCTGGTGCAAGGCTTATGGCCTAAAAACAACAAATTGATTCATTGCCTACTTAATGGATTAGAAAGTCATAACTTTTGAATCCAAAACTGTAGCAAGTGATTCCAAAGTATCAAAAGACTTGGATCTTAGCCTAGTTTTTAATAAAAACCTATGGAAAATGTTAGGTACCTGGTATGGACCCAAACAAACAATTTCCAACTAAATTTCATACAATAAAAGGTGTTTTGAGCGCCATCATTATGCCACGATGATGATGATCTGATCACTTTTTCATTTTATAGGTTAATCTGATCTTAGATATGTATTCTACACAGATAAGATAATCCCTGAAATCAAACACATGTTTGTATGATATTCCAGATCAGTATTTCACAGCCCAGTCGCATCAGTTGTTACAGGGTACATAAAAGTTTCAATCTGTTTCATTTTATACTATGTGCAAAGTATTGTTCAAAGTTAATATTGAGATTTAAAAAATTCAAATATTCATATGTATAGATTTATACAAAAGTGTAAAAAATGTGAGCGATAATTCCTGAAATCAGCTTGATCAGTTTCATTTTTCGATGAATTACAGAAGAAATCAAGATCCATTCATTAATCATCAAAATATATCATTCACAAATAAATCAATGTAGAAAGACTTATCAATTGAAGTAAACTGCACATACTAGCTTACTGAAAACGAAAGTGTAGTCATACCAAAGTTGTTTACCAAGGACATTATGCAGAAGTATACTACAAAAGGTTTACAAAAAAGAATTGACCAGTCTGTTTAAGTTGTGACTATAAAGAAATCGCATATCATTGACCCCAAAGATGAATTTACACATACAAAATGTGTCTTTGTATTATGCGTAATAAAGCATCCATAATTTCCATTTCATAATATTGATTGTAGTATCCATTTCCCTTGATAATTTTCTCTGATTCTAGGGACCTGAATTAGGTCCCTATAACACCTTAAAAACACTTGGCGAAATACTACCATCTAGTAGTTTGGGTCTATGGCCAGATGAAGTTGGTCATGAAGGCCTAAAACTACTCCACTTATGATGTCACTCACAAAAAATCCAAAACCCCCAAAAACTTTTGCATTGCAGACTGGAAGACTAGGAAAGTCTTTTGAGTGTTTGAACAGCTCTCTAGTGCAATCGGCAGCAGAGTTATACCTGTGCAAACAGCTGGTTTAGGCTGAAATCATACCAACCTTGAAGGTGTCAATGAGGTTAGTTACGGAGTTGAAACTGTGAATGGATTCTGCTGTTTGGGGGACAACATGAATGCCAGTAACTTAAGGGGTGAGGCAGCTGTGACAGCAAGTGTGTGAGTTGGATGGATGAAATTCAGAGAATGCAGTAAAGGGAGGTTTCCACTAAAGGTAAAAACCTTCGAAGTTGTGTGAAACCAGCAAGATTGTATGGAAGCAAAACATGTTTTTTGAGAGAAAATGAAATGGCAATTTTGACAAGACCCAAAAAAAGTTGGTGATAGTACGTGTGGAGTCAAATTGATGGACAGGAAGAATACAAAGGAACTGATTGGATTTGCAGAATTCAGTGGATAGTTTGGAAAGAGCAAATAGGGTAGTTGGTTGATATGGCCCTGGGCATACAAAGGAAACAATTATGTGCTGAAGAGAGTGTTGCATTTCAAAGGAAATGGATGACAAGGAAAAGGACAACCAAGAAAAACATGACAGGTCAAAAAGTAAATCATGAATAATATATTATATTGGTCTGTATCAAAAAGATGCTTTGAATTGGACAAGCTGGAAACAAGGAAAGGAATTAATTGGAAAATCTGGCCACCTCCATATCAGCGACAACACCAGATTTAAAATATGGACTACGACTACTGCTACTTCCACTCTTGTCTCTTCATTCTTGTTCAGGTATGCAGTGTACCCTGCAAGAGATATGCCACATGCAACTCCTTCATGACCTGTTGAAAAAAACTGTTTATTGCCATGCTATATGCATCCCCGTTCTATAATGTCTTAACCTCCACTGTCACTTCCTTCACATATGTGCATCTTCCTTGTTTGAGTGAGTTGTCACTGTCCACTGCCAGGATGCACTAGATCTTACGACAGGTGTTGAAGAGCCATTTGATTGTCCAGAACTGTCAGGCCATGCAGTTCAAGGCAAGGTCAATGGATTGGACATTGGAGGACAACAGGGTTGACAGTTTGTTCTTCTGCACCACTCACAGGCTGCAGAGGAGGCCATACCCCATTTGTGCAAGCAGCAGCGGAAACGTCTGACATCGGTGCAGAGGCAGCTAAGCTGAACCCATGCTGTTCTCAGAAGGGTCACTTTAGAAGAGTGGGTGCTGTGTGTGTGATGAAAGTACCAGTCTCATAGTGTTATCCAACCATTCTGCCTTTCATCGGTGATCTGGCCAGTGTACCACATATGTTGTCAGATGAACTTATGATTTGTTGTGCTTTAGGTACAAATGGGTGGCTTGATTTGAGGTGCCGTGCATGGCATGGCGTTTTAAAGAAAATGTCGCTCCTTTGTGACAAAGCTTAGCAGGTTGGATGCCTGTGAGAATAAGAAAGTTGGGTAAGACACAGACATCCAGTCACATTTTGTAAGGTGTCATTGATGGCAGGGTCAAGTAGGCAGGTATGAGCACTGTGGCATCAGACAGGTGCACAGTACTCCGCAGTTGAGTGGACCAGGGCTAAGGTGGCTATTCACACATGTGCACTTGTTCATGTGTATATCCATCAACCCTTCATGCATTGCTTGGCCACTATCATCTGTTTGGTGGTGTATTGTAACTGAATGCTGTGTATATGCTTTAAAGTTTGTGTACCCTTGCTTCTTTTTTGTTACTTTTGTACTACAGTATATGTATTTCATGTAATGCTTTAACAATCTTAGTATCTGATTCTAAGGTATGAGATGAAAGGATTCTTTACAATAGTTTGATGTTGACAGACAAATTATTATGTAACACACCTTAGCCAGGCCACTAGCATACAGTTGAAAACATCAATTTGACTAAAAACGCGAATGCCAATAGCTGAATCCAGTAACATTAATTAAATGATTATTTTTTTAAAATTGTATTTTCCAATCCTGACACTACTTTGCACAAGTCATTTTCTGTTTTTTGCATCATTCATTATCTGATTTCATTTGAGACCAATACCTTCATCTTGTTTTGGTTCAATTTGCAGATGACAACGCTCTAGTAAGCACATGTTTTCAGTAATGAAAAAGTGGGTGTTGTCTAGGGTAAGTCCAACCATTCCCACTATTCTCACCACGCGCCACTCACTGAATAGTGGGAAATGGTTGGACTTACACTAGATGAGACCCTGAAAAGCTATTCTCAGTGTACTAGCCAATGCTACTGACTCAGTGACTGTTGTGTAGTTATTGCTTATCAAATGTTCATGCTTTCTGTAAGTTTTGTTGCTCCCTTGTGCAGTGTAAAGTGTTATTTTGCTCAAATATCAACTATATTGACCACCACATTCCAGCCTATGACAAAGCTACAATGTTGCAATAAGTTCCACTTCGCTTGAAAACTGCCATTTGTAACTTTTTCACATATGAAGTGGATAAAAAGTGCATCAAAGCTTGCACAAAAATTTAATGCTTTTACTGACACCATGACTTTTTCTCAAGGATTATGAAAGAAACCGTCCCGTGGTAATGGCATTAACACCAGCCACCATTAAATGAAATGCCAAAGAAATGAGCGCAAAAATTTTATCTCCTTACCAAATCTAATGCTAAACATGCACAAGGATTTTTTCTTGCCATTAGAGCACAAAATGAACATAGGAGAATGAATTCATGTAAAGCCAAACGACATGTTGTGAATGCTATCAGTCTGGTACAGGAAAATCATCATGTTGTAGTTAGTTATTGTGATTAGTTATTTCAACACCACAACTTTTAAAAATTGTTTTCAGATAAATTATTGAAAAACATGTTTGTTACGGAATTTCCATATACTAGTGGTCCAACCCTAGTTCATGTCAAACTCAAAGTACTTAAAATAAGCCTTCAAATTCAGTAAAGCCTAAAGGGTTGGCAACATCTTTAACTGCACAGTTACACATTTTCTGTCAGTGATTTTTACCTCTAGTTGAAGGCACAAGCATAAGCGATGACGATCGTTACCTCTCATAACGCAAGTTATTTTCATAAAAGACCAATGCAATTGCTGTCGTACTACTTTTTAGGCTTGCTAGTTGCTAATGCTACCCCTACTGAAACAACTTAACAAGTAACCTGTAAATGTAATGCCTTACCTGTCGACTGCCCTATAGTTTCATATTAAACCAGATTTTGTAAAAAACGAGGTAAGTTGCTGCTACCTTCAAATATGATTAATTATTGAATTTTTTAGGAGCTCTTGAGTTGAAACTATTGAAATGCATTAATTTCAGCAGTTCAACTTTTTACATGCTCTTATGCAACGAATAATCCAATGTATCTCCTCGCAATCGATACTACAATTGCAATTTTCAAAAGGATTTACTCTTGAAACGTAACAACTGGCATGAAAGCAGCATGCACAGAGGGAGAGAAATGCGATCAACCTCGATTAATTCTACCCTTTCTCAGTAAAGCCTTGCAATACGAATGGACCGCTCTTCAGCCCCAATTTATAGTCGCTTCAAATTTATGAAAAGCCCATTGGTCCAAATAAATCACGTGAGCAAAACACCATTATGACGTCATTTTTACGAGAAAGGAAGCCACAATCAAGTATTTTTCTTCATAGCGAAAAAACTCGATATTGCAAGAACAGGTTCTTCGAAATGGATATTCGTTACTTGCAGTAGTGGACAGCACCTGAAAATTAAAGAAGCGCATATGAAATTTCAAATAAAAGCAGGGGGTTGCCGCCATTACACATGGCGTCTTGCACAAGTGCAGTGCTAGCAGTGTTCCACAACGCCGTCAGTGCTGAAGTAGCTGCTTATTTAAAACACGAACAAAACACATTATTCACATAAGCAGAAGGTTAGTAACTTCACAAACATTTCGCAATCAGCACTAGAAACAACTAAATTGCAATATCACCGAATTTCATCCAAAATACTTTCTTCGATCGAACCACAACCAACGCGCTGAGCTGCTAGAGCGTATGGTGCTCTTTCTTCAATCTGGCGTTACGCGCTACGCCGAATTGAACTGTGGGTTATGACGTTGCATTCACGCATCATCGCGTGTCGCGGGAAGGAATGCGCTGTGAATAATATCTTCACCTGGTAGCGCCTCTTCTCTTGACGTTTCCTTGCAAACCTTTCCAGACGCCAAATTTGAATGAGTTACCAATATACTGTGTGCGTGTGCATAATTGGCTCAAACGCGCTTTCAGACAGTTGTGACTGTCGAAACGCTAGTCTCAATCAGTTAAGTTAGGTGCAATCTTAGTTTCAGCCACCAGGCTACCTGCAGTGTGAGTACTGACCTGCACGTGACTTTTGACTGATAAAGAAAACTGCTGTAGTACAGGCCTATTAGTAGTAGTACTCAAGGGTGTCACTCCTAGTGTTTTTCCACTAGATCTAGTGATTTTTCATTTCATGTAGTGTTCTAGTGTTTTTTTTTTATGGCTATCTAGTGTTTTTTTATTAGTGAGCTGAATGTAAATTATAATTAATTGCACAGTGTCAAGTATGTAATTGCAACTGTAATAATAGAGACCTTTTGATTTAGAGCAATTGTAATTTGCTAAAAATTCTTCCCTATTAAATCTTAAATTACACTAGACAATATAATATGTTTTGAGTTAAACAGCTGCAAAGTCACTTGGTCATCTGTTGAAAGTTTTAGTGACTTGTACAAACAAACACCAACATTACTATAACTGTTACTGCTATCTCCCGTTTTTTTTTGTCTCTGGTTTCCAATGAGTTTGCGTGCGTAATGTCTATGGTTGTCATTGGAACCCATTTTCTGGGCATTTTCACTGTGAGTTAGTTTGCTTTTGTAATCTAGTGTTTTTTTATGTGAATCTAGTGTTTTTTTTATCATGAATCCAGTATTTTTCCATCACAAAAGAGTGGCAACACTGCTAGTACTACTTCTGTATAGTAGCTTACAGCACTGCAACGTATGCTTATCCCCTGTGCTATTAATTTCTATACCAGTCGCCATCGGTTGTGGGCAGGGCCTCCGAGAGAAATTTTACCAATACCACGGGTGCAAAGACCGACATCGGGTCCCTTTAACTTCTATAGTTTGTTGGTATAGTAATCAGAATCAGCTGTCGTACTAAGATTTACAAATAGATTAATTGTTTTACTGGCAGCTGGCCTACACGGATCATCCAACGACACAGAGTATGATTAAAAAGCAAAAGAATTGATCAGTGTGGTTGCAAAATTATGTGTGATGAAACAATTGAGTGACTGCTCAACACCTGTGCTGAGATCTAGCGCAAGCAAGCAGTGGATAATTAGTTTGGTAACAACTGGCTGAAACGCTGATCAACAAGCAAAAGCAATAGTAACAAAATCAACAAGCAAAAGCAATAGTAATGGAAGCAATATGTGAAGAGTTCAGAATATAGCCTACAGAGGAAGTGGAAAGGGCATGAGTCTATGAGAAGTGTGCTGGCAATGCAGCTTGGTTAAAGTTCAGAAAACCACCATGCATGTGGTGCTCAGCCATGCCCATTGTAATACAACATGATTGTGGGTGACAGAAGCAAATAACTGTTAATACATATGACAAATGCAGTAGTACGAACTGCGGTGCAATACATGGTTTAAAGAGAAGGTAATCCATCCAGTCATGTGAAAAGTACATGAAAATCAAGAATTAGTTATTGTGTGTCTCACCCACTAACCCAACCATGTTTTGTTTTCATCTACCAAAAGCTTATTGTATTACTTTACATTGTTAAATTTTTGGTTATCTGTTTGCTATGTGCCTGTGGGACATGCAACAGTGGTACCCCATGGAACAAAGCATATAATTGTATCGCCTCTTCATGGTTTGTGTTGATACATTTTCCTTTGCTCTGGTACATGCCTTTGCTCTGTAATTTCATGGTTGCTGTTCTTGTTTTCTGCCTCAAGTCATTAACCAAACCTCCGCTGTTACTCACTTGTCTCGTCTATGTGCATGCCTCACTTGTTCATCCATGTATCCCTCAACTTTTCACCCATTACTTGCCCAAGCCATCATTATCTGTGTTATGTAAATGATTGCTGTGTCTATGATTTAATGTTTGTGTACCCTTGCCTGCAACTGCTTTTGTGTTTTTCTCTTTGCTTAATCACAAATTCATTTGTTGTTTTTGTCTGGTGCATGTATGTGCATGGTACAAACCCTTGTTTTTATACTACATTGTATATTTGATGAATATTCAATCTACAGTTATTCTGTGTAATACTATGTGGTAGAATAAGACTAGAAAAAAAAATAATGGTAGTGGTTTCTTCATTCACTTTTGTGACTCAAATTCATGAAATAACAAAAATGCAACAAGAGGACAAAGAACAACATCAAAGTGCAGAAATTGATTAATTGCATGCTGATGAGAATATTAAAACATCAAAAACCTCTGGATTAGCAAGTGGTGTTCTAACCTATTTGAATCACAAGGAGTTGGCAAAAAAATGTGGGTCAACTGCTCAGCCAGCCTTGTTGCTAGCACATTAAATTAATTTTTGATTGGAGACATTTTGCATGTACTAAACAAAAATGAGAAAATGCGTCAAATGAACATCAAATAAAATTAGTGAACAAAACAACAAACAAAAGCAGAAGGAAAAAGCATGCTTGTGTACAGGGGAATAGAGTGAGCAACTGCAGAGGTTTAAAATATAAGGGAAAAAGAGAGATTGGTTTTTGTCAAAATCAATACTTTTTGACCATAACTTTTAACCAAATATGCTAGAAGGCCAATCAAAGCTTTAAAAACTCAGGTTATAGCCTACTTTCCACCAGAAACTTAAGTCAAAAATTGGCTCTTGTGGTTGGGTCCCAGGGCCCGGTGACCTTGGCCAAAAAGACTTAAACCTACCTACAGTAGGATGTCACGCACAAAAAACTCTAGCTTGATCTGCTGGCAAGTTATGGTGGCACAAAATGACGCAAGAGAAGTGGCTCATGTGGAATGTCACAGTCTGAATATATCGCACACTTGCAGTAGGGTAGTCCTTGTATGCATAGCAAAAATTAAACAGTAAAAAATACCATTGGAACCGAGGTGGTTGTGTTCCTTTTAGGCTAAAACTATCTTGTGTAAAAAAAAGCGCAAGTAGAAGAACATTTAGAGGTTGCACATGAGCAATGAAGATTCTTATAAATAGGCACTTTGTAAATCTGGGTCCCGCTCTTTACAGAGTATTAGCTGCTCAAAGGCAGGGGTATCATGGATGTCACCCCGCTCATTGTTGCCTGGTGAGTAGTGTACTCTTTTTACTGTCAGGAAAGGCATGCCTATGCTCTGTAACCATCTACATGAGGAACTGCAGCTGATCTTCATCATCCGTTACAAGCCGGTTGTATTCGTGTATAAGTCCTACCCCACGCTCTGCAGTGTCATTTACGACGTGGATTCCTTGTACCAAGTTTCGGCCATCAGATAGCCTGGTTGATCATTCCATGAGCCAGGGTCCTCTGGTAGAAACGTTTGATCCATTTTCATTTTTAGGAAGAAGTGGCGGCTGTTTTTTGTTATAAGATCAGCCAAGCAGTTGTTCGAAAAGTCTTTCCTTGGGGCACATTTGGGGGGATCCTCATCCGGATCTTTGTCAAGTGCTGTAACCATTTGTCGCTTCATGTCACCTGCACCTCTTGGTCAAAAAAAGCCAAAGCCACTAATCCCTCAGAGGTACCAGAGCTGACCAGAGAATTTGTTCAGTGCGATTGTCTCATCTACGCAGTTACTTACCCCTTGCACAAGGGATCTAAGGTTTATTTTTTGAGCTGTTACCATCTTTAGTACCTTCTAAAACCATTATTTGTATCAAGATCTTTTCCTTGTACTCAATGAACATTTCTTAAATGTCATAAATCAGGTGAATTTTTAGATCTTGACCAAGAGGGAGCTTCACAGCGGGTGGTCAAAATGTGACAAAGATATACTCTGCCTGCCAAAAATTCAGTTTTGAGATGCCTATAACTTTTGATCCACACCTCCCAGCTCAATTCTGACAGCAGATTCAGAACGAGCGAGTCAGAAATATCTAGAGTACCAATTTGCAGCCTATGTCTTGCACAGAAATGAAGTTATGGGCTTCCAAAAACCTTTCAAAATGAACACTGTGATCCACGAGGGCAAAAATGGGTTGTGACCCTTACAGTTTAAAAGGCCATAAAATCTAAACCGTTTGGAATTTTCATCTGAAGCCTGGGGATTTTTTATTGCTCCCACAGGGGCACATTTGGTGCAATTTTGAGCAAAATCTGAGGTGTTGCCCATGGAAGCACTGGTTGAGTTGGGATGGAATGACCCATAAATTTCACTGCTGATGTGCAACCTGTAAACATCGATTTTTCTCTGAGATATTTTGCATAGATAGTTTTTCACTGAAAACGAACAAATTTAACCCGGTTCCTGTATAGTTTTCCAAATAATGACCACCCTAACTTGCAGTCAACGTGTTAAAGAAATGGCTGTGAACAAATTAAGGAGGCCAAGCATTTTTAGGGGGAAAGTGTGTTATGAACTTTCTTGTTCATTGATGGTGAATGCAGAGAAATGGGACGCAAAACTAAAGAAGTGGGAGACGATGCCAACTTGCTATAACTTTTATGTGTTGTTATTTTTGTCTTTCCAACTTTCGGTGTTTTAAAAGTTGTGTGTGATGAATACCCTTTTGCGTTTTCTGTTATGTCAGTCATGCCGTAGTCTCAGGAACGTATCGTTGGGTGGCCTGATATCCACTTCCTAGGCTTGATCAGAGGTCTTATCATGGTTGCTTGAGTATGATGACATCATCAGAGGGCTCCTTTTTCAGCCTTGCCTGGTGCCACCCCAATCCTAAGTCCACCACTGCACACTTGCCAAGTTTTTGGTTACATGGCGCGAGTGCACATTTTTGTACTCCTGCAGTAATACATACTACCTTCACATATTTGTGCACTTCTGATTGGAATGAAGTGAAAGAAAATGACAGCATTAGAAAATACTATGGATTACAGAAGACAAATATGCAAAAAAAGTCTCAAGTGCAATCTTGTTCTAAGTTCACACGAGTAGTTGCATAGCACCAGTATCAGCCAATGGTTAACAAAAAACTGGGAAGAAAAATAGTGAAAAAGGCAAGGAGCCGTGTACCTTGGTGATTAATTACTTACAACCAAGCTTAGACCTGCATTGCCAAAGTGCACCCTTATAGCAATCTCAGGCTTTCAATGTAAAGGGTGTGATACAAACCTCTATGATCTCATAGAAATTGACTTCAACCTAATTCCAGGGCCTTTGTTTCAAGAAAATTAAGCAGTGGCCCAATGTTGGGTTTCTCATCAGTCAGGGTTGATTGATTTAAATCAGTAATTTAAATCAATCAACAAAAATTCATGTCATTTTAGAGCTTTGTGCAATGTCTGTGACACAATTAGCATTCAAATAGGTTTTCACACAGCCTATACAGTATTAGTGTAGAAGGCAAAGAGTTCTTATGACAACACAAGTTAAAACCACCTGAAGTTTTATCAATCATAGCAATTGTGAGGTCACAGATTCTATGTCATTTAACTGCAAAAATGACATGTGGACTGATCCTTGCAGATTCGGAAGTCATAAGTGTTAGAATGCCATAAGTTTAAAAGTGTAGACTGGCATAAAGTGAAAGTTGCATTCAAATTTCATCAAATATGAAAGCTGTTGACTGTAAACATTTCTAGAACATATTATTATTTTAGGTTTTTGACATTTTGTGCCTGTATGCCATGAGCGTCAATGAAATTACTAAACTGGCACTTTCAGTATTAGCATTTCAATAAATAATTCATTTTGCACACTGGTATTGGTGTTACAAACTTATTTGCATTAAAAGATTTTGCATTAGCGCAAAAAAAGGTTGAATGAAAGTTCAACTATTTCTTGTCAGGGTTGATTGATTTGAATAATTTCATTTAAATAAGTGATAAAACTGTTAGGGGGGCATGATTATATGTTTAAAACAAACTTTTCTGGACAAATTAAAATTTGGAGGCACAAACAATTTTAGAGACACTGCTCTTGAATGCACTCATGGCTATGGGGCTGGCATAAAGTAAAAGCTACATCAAAATTCCTGGTGTCATGAACTGATTTCTTTTAAGCTTGATGCATAAGTTCAAAGTTAGTTTGAATAAAGCTTCAACTGAATTCTAGTTGCTGTACAAGAAGTAACAAAGCACAAAAAATGCATATTGAAGCAACTCTTTAAAATTAAAAATTACATTTTAAGTGTACACATTGAATAAAAAAAAAAAACGTAAAAATCAAAAAAATCTGATTTATAATATCATGCTTTTTATGAACCCTGTCATCAGTATAATATATGATGATTTATTATATATTATACTGATATAATATATGATGATATATGATAGTGATGACCCACAGACAATGGCATTGTGAGTGGTATGTTTCAAATTTGGACATATATACTGTAAAACTCAGTTCATCCGGATTTGATTTGACTGACGATTTTATCAGGTTTAGGCAAAGATCCAGATCAACTGAAGATGGTTGTTTCTAGCCTGATGTCATCTAAGTAGTGAGATATCAGTTAAAAGTATTTAAATTGAACACATACATCCCAAGAGCAGACTTTCACAGCTAAGCAAAACAAATTTTTGATGTATTTACAATGGTGGATCAGATTAGTAACCACCATATCCAGTTAGTTATGAACAATCTTAAGTTCATAATTTTAGATTACGTGGTTGCGAATGGGATTTTGGACTGACGCAAAGATTTCTGCAACTGGTCCATAACCAGTCACTTCATTTGGGAGGTAATGCCTTCCAGACATCTCACTGAGTACAAGAATACACTCAGGGGTAATGCTCTACACATGCACATTCAACACTAATCAGTAGACTGAAACCGTGGTATAGCAGCGTGCCTTGAGTGTTATGTTCAACGTGATGTGTCATGCCTGTGTGTGACGTAATAATTCTCACTACAATTACTCAAATGTTGCATGCAGTTAAAGTCATTGTTATCGTAATTGTATACACTCATTGCTGATCATGAGCACACTTGTGTTGTGCCTGAAAGTTGCCAAATCTTTCCTAGAGACCAGTGCACTTAACACTTCGACGTCCTGGTTAATTCAAGTGGTTCGCAAACAAACAGCTGGATCGCATGTGGCTTTGTGCAGGAATATCTCCGCTTCTATTCAGGTTACGGACCTGGTCAAAGTGTCAAAAGACGTAGCAAGTCTTGTAGTTTGCACTCGAAAAATTTTTTTGGTTGGGGGTGCAGGATTTTTGTCAGTGATGTCATAAGTGGAGCACTTTTTGGCCAAATTCACCTGGCCCTGGGCGCCAACAGTTAGATGGTAGTATTTTTCTGAAGTTTTTATTGGAAACTAGGCTACAATCCAAGTCTTTTGATACTTTGGATGACCTGCTGGGGTTTCAGGTTCAAAAGTTGTGATCTAAGTTAGTAAAAATTTTTGACTAATTAGTTAATTAGATAATTAATTAATTTGTTAATTTAAGGTCATAACTTTTGATCCAAAAATGCTAGAAAGTCAATAAAAGACTCAGACTCGAGCCTAGTTTCCAATGAAAACTTCAGCAAAATACTTTGGCCTAGCGGTTGGGCCTTAGACCAGGCGACATGAGCCAAAATGACCCTAAAACTACTTCACTTATGATGTCACTCCCAAAAAATCTGCAACCCCCAACCAAAAAATTTTTGTTTGAGTACAGACTAGAAGACTGGCCGATTCGTTTGAGCCCATGAACATCTCTCTAGCACAATCGGCAGAGGTGCTAGGGCGTTGGTAAGGCAACCGACAACTGCTGGCTTTAGACCGATTTCAAAGTACGAATATATTGTACCCTGGCTCTCTAAGTGTTACGAACACAACAGCATGGAAGTGCCGCAATTCTAGATTACTAGGTATGAAACAAGCAGATTTTATCTGGTATTGCTGAAGATCCAGATTAAAAAATCCAGATAAACCGAAAGATTTTTATAAAGAAAAACGTTTGAAATCATCAGTTTCATCCGGTTTTGGCGAAGATCTGGTTAACCAAATCTAGATAAACCGAAGTTTACTGTATGTACTTAACCTGAAATCGGTAGGCAGATGCTCATGATAGCTCCTGATAATGTCCACTTCATAATGTTGTGGTCAGACTATGTCACCAATAAATTTCAACTAAACAGACATCTTCAGTGACCCAAGGTTCCAAGAAGCAGTAGAGATCACCCACCAAGATCACTCAATTATGACTTCTTCACCTTATCCTTCCGTAAGGCCTACCGTTTGTGGTGATTTTATATATGGATCAGTGATTACGTGACCTGGCTTATTGAAGTTCCAGTATTTGTTTATCATGGATTTTCCTGCATGCGATATTTTAACTGTTGTTTACTTTGATCCTGATGCTTTGGATGACTTGAAATGATTATTTGCACCCATGTCATTCCAACTTCATCTTACTATGTTTGCTGTGGGTTTTATGGGCAAAGTATGGCACTTCACCATGTGCTGTACTGTTCACTATAACTTTCGCTGCACTGCCTACGTTCTCATTGCTTTCTGATTGCTAACCCACATTCCCACTCATCTCACGTGTGTTTGTCCTACTGCATGTTTATGAGTTCTTCATATGTTGCTTGCTTCATTCACTGACCATCCTTGTTGTTTTGATGTTTCTTTATTCACTGCATTCTGTAAGTCTGTATATATGGAAGAAGAAAGTGTTATAGTGTACCTTTGTGTAATCCAGTGGTAGCTAGTAAAGTGGAAAACATCTTACATTATCCTGAGATTAATAGATTTCACTTTAATAATATTGTAGGACTGAAGAGTGAAGATGCATAGTGTTATGTGAAATTGATTTTCTATTTTAAAAATGCTCAAATTCTAGAACAGCACCAATTTGAAAATGTGGGAAAAAACATGTTGCTGGACTTGCTACCATGCGCAAACAACCAGGGTTGATTGATTTAAATCAAGCAAAAAAAAATTTGTGAGGTTGAATGTGTGTAGTTCATTAATGCTTTGCAAAATTGATGGATGCTGACTATTGTACAGAAAAACTCAGTTCCATATTGTTTGCTTAAGTACTAAATAAAAACATCAATAAGCAATGCATCCTGTTGCTAAAATGTAATCCATATTTATCAGTTGCACCCATTTTCAAGTTGTATCTACAAGGCTGCTGCAGATTAGCATTTGTGATTTTGCTATATATCAAGTTATGTCTTGTGAATCAACATCAGACAGATAGGATCATAAGCTTTTGAGGTCAACAAGATAATAAATTTAATTTTACTTCAATAAATTTGCATTTTAGAGATGTGAAATTTTTGCAGTCAAGTTGCTGCTTTTGAACGGACATCTCTTTATGTACTAAAATTTAACTAAGATTGTTGATTTTTAAAGCTTAACCAGAAACTACTGTCAAATTGATGTCAATGGTATTCACTGTGAAATTGATATCAATGGTATTTATGCAGACACAGGGAACGTTACTGATTATCCAAAAATAGCGAGCAGCAAAACCATGGCTGATTCATGATGAAAAAGTAAGAACCTTCAAATTATAAAGCTTTGCGTGACATATTTTAAGTGCTCTTGCAGTAATTCAGGGTTGGTTCCCTTTGGGAGAAATGAAACCACAAATTTATTTTGAAACAAACGTTGAGTTTTGCCAATTGAGATGAATACATAAATGTTAATGTGAAAATTTTGTATGGCTTATTGCTGCAAGTAGTCAGCATACAGCAGGAGACATACTCATCTGGAATGATTGTGGATTTCATCTAGTCATTTCTGAAGAAAAGCTAATCTAGATAGCAGTATATATTGGACTTAGTCAATTTATGGATACAAATTGCCATGTGGCAAGAAGATATGTATGAACTTTACTAATGTGTTGGCAACACACTAAATAGTCCTTCGTTATGGGTGATTAACATCTTCAGTGTCAGGACACTGTCTATTGAAAGAAATCCTTTCTCAGCACAGAATCAGACACTAAGATCTTACAGAGTATATATTTCACCTACAAAGTAGGCATCATCAGCTCTTATTCAAATGACACTAGATAGCAGTATATATTTGACTTTGCAAGTGTCAGGTTAATTCAAGTGGTTTGCATAAAACAACCCTTTTCCATGTGGCTTTGCACAAGCATACCTCTGGCGCTGCAAGCACTAGAGAGCTGTTTAAATGCTCAAAAGTCTCGGCAAGTCTTGTAGCTTGCAATTAAAAAAATCTTTTTTTTCTTTTGGGTTTCAGATTTTTTGTGAGTGACGTCATAATTGGAGTACTTTTAGGCCACTTTGCCCCTCTTCACCTGGCCCTGGGCCCAAACCACTAGATCAGGGGTGGGCAACCTTTTTTGGTTTGCGTGCCGAAATCGGCCAAATCAACGACAAAATTCTTACGCGTGCCCACCAAAATTTGTGGTGAGGGGTCTGAATTTTGGGCCCCTGTGGCAGCATGCTCCCCCGCAATTGGGGGTATGGAGTGCGGCTCTGTTAGTAGCCATATGGCATCAAAATCACATAAGGGTTAAATAAAATAACGGATTGTTAACAGACAAAAATGAAGAAACAGACACCAAGTTTCATCAGGTAATACTGCGACTTGTAAGTTATTAACTTTTTCATTTGTAGGGGCGGATCTTGTTTCCGAGGCCTAGCTCATGTGCCGGGTAGAAGTGCTCGCGTGCCAAGTTTGGCATGTGTGTCAGGGGTTGCCCACCCCTGCACTAGATGATAGTATTTCGCTGAAGTTTACATTGGACAGTAGGCTAAAATCTGAGTCTTTTGATACTTTGGATGACCTGCTGGGGTTTCAGGTTCAAAAGTTATGATCTAAAGTAAACAAATAATTGATTAATCCCATAATTAGGTAATTAATTAATTAATTAGTTATTTTATATCATAATGTTTGAACCAGAAATGCTATAAATCGATCAAAGGCTCAAAATACTCGGATTCTAGCCTAGTTTTCAATGAAAACTTCAGTGAAATACTTTAGTGGTTGTGCCTTAGACCAGGTAACATGAGCCAAAATGGCCAACAACCCACCTAACTTATGATGTCACTCACAAAAAAAACGAAAAAATTTTTTTATGGCAGACTAGAAGACTTGCTGAATCTTTCAAGGGTTTGAATAGCTCTTTCGCACAATCGGCGGAGGAGCTATGCTGTTGGTGAAGCAACTGAAATTTTGCTGGTGTTAGGCTGATTTCCAGGTACGAACATATCGTACCTTGGCAGCGAAGGTGAAAATTGTTGTCTTATTTGTTTTTTAAATGACCAGAAAACATCCTAATTGATGCTACGTAACATTTTGTGTTGCAGTTGGCAGCGCTTTTCATAGAACATATTGTTGCACAGTGAGTTTGAGAGGTGAGATTATGGCTGAACCATCACAAGGTAATGTTGATGCAAAAGAGGAAAGCTCTGAGAAAAAGAAGCCAAATGAAAGCATTGTTTCCAGTGCATCAAGCTTGACAAATGCCAACATTTCCATGGCCAAGGCACCAGTCAAAAATACATCATCAGTAAACAAAAGCCAACAACCACGACCAAACTACACTTTGAAATTTACTATGGCAGGTCATACTAAAGCTGTGTCATCTGTTAAATTTAGTCCTGATGGTCAATGGCTAGCAAGCTCATGTGAGTATGTAATTTTAATTTAGAAAGTATAAGAGTACAAAAATTAATTGCAATCTTTCATGAATATTTGGACTGCACTGGCAGTTTCAGCTTCTCTGTAGTAGTGTTCCCTGCAGTGCTTGCAAATCGTAGATTTTTTGGTAGTTTTCATTTAAATACAGGATTTGGTTTCAAATATGTAAACCATCAATATTTTACTGCAATACCATTGAATGGCATAGTCGCCTATGTTTTGTTTCACTACTTCTGTGCATTTTTCTTTTGAAAATGGTGCACAACATTTTTGCATTTTATGTATATATGTGTTGTTTTTAGCTGCTGACAAGTTGATCAAAATTTGGGGTGCTTATGATGGAAAGTATGAAAAGACCATATCTGGACACAAATTGGTATGTCATTTCTACTTTACTTGGCCAGGTTTCGTTAGTAAATTGTAAATGATCAGTAATTAAAGAAAATTTGATGCATCACACTCTCTTCCCTTCTTGCAAAATTACAAAATTGCCAACTACTAAATATTTTTTTTGAAAAAACTAGAATAGTAAGGTTTTCATTGGTGCAATTGAAAAACAGGTTTTTCAACAATTTTTATGACAAAAAGTTAATACGGCCATTGATTGTTTGGTGATTGTCTTCTGTTGCAAATGGCTGAGCCATGCAGTTGGAAACTACAAGACAGTTTTATTTATGGATAAAGGTACAACAAACTAACAAGGTTTGCTGTTGAGTGTTTGGCGTGATTTAATGTGTTTTCAAAAATTTTTTCCACTCCTTATTACGTGGTGATTTTGGATATCCAGTGTTGGTGAAATCATAGTTGGCAATTAAAAGCAGTCATTTTGTTGGAAATTATTAGCACAACTGATTGTTTTGTCAGGTGATAAGATTATGATTAGAATTTAACTTGCAAGTTATTGTTGGTATCAGTTCAAGCCACCTTTATTTGTGCTTCAGTTGATATATGTTGTAATACATTTGTACAGTGTAGAACTTGTGTAATTCGTCACTTTTGCATCGATCCCAACAGAATCCCAATGACATACTATGAAATATTTCATTTAAGAATTTTAGACGTCATATTGCACCTAGCTGTATGAATCTCTCAGTTTTCTGAAACTTCATAATCTATACTAATTTGAATTAGCTAGGCACACAAATTTCACCACGGAGTATTGCCAATGTCATTGAAAGACCTGTTTCAGAAAATGGCTGATGTCCTTTATCATAATACAAGATATGCAACTAATTCAAAACTATTCTATACTTAACACTTTGGCGTCTGGCTGCTTTCAGGGATTTTTGGGGAAAAAATGCCTAAACGCACGTGGCTCTGTGCGGGAATTTCTCCGGTCCGCTATGCTCTTCAGACCCGGTAAAAGTCTCAAAAGACGCGGCAAGTCTTCTAGTCTGCACTCTAAAAAAATTTTTGCTGGGGAGGAGGGTTTTTTTTGTGAGTGACGTTGTAAGTGCGGAACTTTTAGGCCACCTTGGCCCACTTTGCCTGGCCCTGGGCGCCAACTGTTAGGTGGTAGTATTTTGCTGAAGTTTTTACCGGAAACTAGGCTACAATCCGAGTCTTTTGATACTTTGGATAACCTGCTAGGGTTTCTGGTTCAAAAGTTATTATAAGTTAGTAAAAATATTTGACTAATCAGCTAATTAATTAATTTGTTTATTTTAGATCATAACTTTTGAACCAGAAACGCTAGAAAGTCGATCAAACGCTCAAAAGACTCGGACTCGAGCCCAGTTTCCAATGAAAACTTCAGCAAAACACTTTGGCCTAGCGGTTGGGCCCTAGGCCAGGCACCACGACCCAAAATGACCCCAGAACTACTTCACTTATGGGGACGTCAGTCACAAAAAATCCGCACTCCCCAACCAAAAAATAATTTCTCGAGTGCAATCTACTAGACTGGCCGATCCGTTTGAGCCCTTGAACAGCTCTCTAGCGCAATCGACAGAGGAGCTAGGGCGTTGGTAAGGCAACCAAAAACTGCTGTTTTTTAGGCCGAAATCGAAGTATGAATATATTGTACGCTGGCTCTCAAAGTGTTGAGTTTCAACAAATGCAGGTAAAATGACAATTTCTCACCAAGGAGCTACTATTTAGGCAATCATAGAATAACAATGTGCACTTTTCAAATCAATTTGGGTGAATCCTTATGAAGTTACCTGACAACTTTTTTTTATTTGGAGGAAATTTTTCCACTTGTTAACTGAAAACATCAATTTTTGTGAAAATTAAGCTGGATTCAGGTTACTCTACAGCCAACCAGTCAGAGCAATGCCAATTTCTGCTTGTAACAAGTTGCATTTATTTCATTGATGTGTGATGGTCTATCTAAATTATTTTTTTGCACAAACTGGCTGTTGATGAACTGTATGTGAAAATCGCATATTTTAGGTCTATAAAGTGCTTGGTGATGCATTGATTTAAACAGGGGTTGCTGCAGTTGTCTTAGTTAAATGTAGAGACAATTTGTGAGTCAAAAATTTCATAAGTTCAAAGTTTTGCAGCTGTACATAGCAATCATACAATCTTTTCTTGTTACTTACGCACATTCATAGCCCATGTTTCTCATAATTTCATTGGTGATTTTTAAAATGTTGTAAACATTGACATAATTGAAATATGTTGTTTGTTACTTTGAATCGAGTTGGGGTTTGTGCAGCAGTTTTATATTACCTGGCAGGCTTGTGTCCTGCACTCAGCTGTCGCAAATTTTGCGAGTATTTGTTTTTTCCCAAGGTTCTTAAAATATTGTTGTTGTGAAAACAGGGTATTTCAGATGTTGCATGGTCATCTGATTCACATCTGCTTTGCTCTGCGTCTGATGATAAAACGTTGAAGATCTGGGATGTTGCAACAGCGAAATGCTTGAAAACATTGAAAGGCCACAGCAACTATGTTTTCTGCTGCAATTTCAATCCACAATCGAACTTGATTGTTTCAGGATCGGTATGTACGTTTGCAGTCATCAAATAATCCCAAGTTCTGTAGTGAGCAGCTGTACCTATTCTGTAAAACTTTTTGCACCTTGGCAAAACAAGGGTTTCTATGCTTCTCTATGTTTAAGCTCAAGTCGTTTTTTTTCGGTTATTCTGTATTGTATTATTTTGCAAATTTTTTAACTCACTTGCAACAAGCTGCCCATGTGCGTCCTGCTTTTATAATTTAAAATCCGTAATTTTGAAGTACGTGGTTAAATTTTGCTAGCGAATTATCTTAGCAGTCAATTGCATAGGGCCATTTGTCAAAGATAGCATGTCACAAGATTTTGCGATTAGTGCATGTTTTGAATCAATGAAGACAGTGCATTGTCTTGGTTGTGTTGTCATGGTTTCCACTTCTATGCAAACACTACATGAATGTTGATTTAAACTTTTAACAATGGGTAACATAGGCAACGTCCCCAAAGCTGGAACAAACTACATTTTGAGGGTGATGTCAAGTTTGTTATGCCCGCAATATTAAAGCCAGCTGGGCAAACTGTTTTGTTGTGTTCTCTGTTGCCAAAATCCACGATGCAAGCATCGCAAAACTTCTGTTTGTATTGCTGACTTGGCTGACAAAGGCCCTTTTTTGTGAAACCTTTGCCTGTGTGGCCAGAAGGTAACTCTGTAGGTCAAGCTGAATTGAGTGGAGAGTCATCTACAGTTTCGTAGTTGTGACTCGCTAACGGCCCAGCCCAGCTAGGATTGTAACCCAAATGCAATGCAGCATGTTGTTGTGGTTAATTAAGTTATGTTCTTGTAGTTAACAGAACTGCAAGGACATGAAATTATACGCTGAACAGAACATGTAAAGCGAAGCTTCCCAACCAGTAGACTGCGAGGGTCTTTCAGGAGGGCCGCGAAACATTTCAAAATGTTACAATTTTCCGGCATTAAAACGTTTCACTATAATTAGCCGATTTCCTGTTGATAAGGATCGGGAAATGGGAACCAGAAATCCATCCATTGTTGCGTCAGCAATTATGCGTTGTGTCGTGTTGACAATGAAGGTGCGGTCATACAAATTGTGGTCTTTGCAATTTTGTGACTGATCATTGTGAATATGACAAAATATCAGTAGCTGACACTTCCTGCGTTGCATGTAAACCTGTCTCCAAGAAAACCTTGTCTTTATCTTATCATACAAGCCAGCTCAAGTTTCCGAAAAGCAGTAGATTTTACCTGTTGTTAACATTTTGTGTCTTCAACTCAAGTTTTCATTACTGTTTCACTGCACTATCTCTAGTGGACCTCACAAAAATTGTCAGTACAAGCTGGTCGCAAGCTGAAAAAAGGTTGGGGAGCACTGGCGTAAAGCAAGTGTGTTGTTTGCGTTGCTTCACTTTGCGATTGATGCCGATCTATCTTGTCGCTGGATTTGTTTAAAAAATCTGTTCATTCAGTTCGACGAGAGTGTGCGTATCTGGGATGTTCGAACAGGAAAATGCCTCAAAACCCTGCCTGCCCATTCCGACCCTGTCTCTGCGGTAAGTCGCAATACCTCGTAAAGACGCTTGAATGCGGTACCAGAATGCGGTGCCAGAATGAGCGCGTAATGCTGTCTTGTATATTTAAAGCTGCACGACTGCGTTTTACTGCTTTCTATACGATTGTATAATGTACAATGCGCACAGTCCTTACTGTTTTTGCGTGTGTGAGTGCACGCTCTGAAATAAAATATCCTCATGTTTCTTTTACACGAGCTATTTAAATCACCCAAGAAGACTCACAAGTTATGGATTGTTAGTTGTGTTAACATTGCGTTGTGCTCACTTAACAGTACACCCTGTCTAGGACATATGAGTGATTTGCCGCAAAATGCGGTATTTGCTGCTGTATTGACGCTTTTTGGCGACCGCCAATGCAAACTGTGCAAGGAAAGCTACCGGCCGATGTTTGTCAATAAGATCCCTCATAAGCACGCGCTCGTGCATACAGTTGTGTCTTGCGAATCGTTAAATGCAGCTGCTTGCACGTTCCTGTTTAGCGCGCCACTCGGCTGTGAAAGCTTAATGCTCAATGATGCGACCATTTATAACCTTCATCAGTGATTGTTACCAATCTCCACTTTGCAGTTGGCAACTGCTAGTTCTGTTTGTAGTGGATTCTGCCACGTTTTTGTTAATTCTTTCGTGTGTGTTTTCAGGTCCATTTTAACAGGGATGGCTCCCTGATCGTTTCTAGCAGTTATGACGGCCTGTGCCGGATCTGGGACACGGCTTCGGGCCAGTGCTTGAAAACCCTGATCGATGACGATAACCCCCCTGTTTCATTCGTCAAGTTCTCCCCTAACGGAAAGTACATTTTGGCTGCGACACTAGACAAGTATGTGCTCCTCTACATTGCGTCTGTTACCAAAGCAAAGCTAATTTCTCATTTACACGCGTTATTTTTGTTTCCAGCACCCTCAAGCTCTGGGACTACACCAAGGCCAAGGTCAGTTATCGATGCGCCACTGAGCCACGATGTTGTGTAGACTGTGGTTTTGAGTTGGACGTTGGTGGCGCCGTTTACGTTTTTGACGTGGGGCCATCGCTTAAAAATTTGTGTTACGGATGGTGGAATTTAAGGTTTATTCAAGGTTACCAGTGGTCAGGCCCGTAACCAGCTTGGGACACCAGGGGGGCAAAGAGTTTTCTCAGAGGGGACCAAATCTTTTAAACTATGTCCAACAAATTTTTCATGGGGGCGAAAACTTTTGAAGGGAGACTTCTCCCCCCTGCGCCCCGCTGGTTACGGGCCTGCCAGTGGTTATTTTGCTTGTGTGCAAATGGCCAAGTACAGTCCAATCAAATTATCTAAAAGAAGTGTACGTTGCAACTGTGAGCCGCAGAGTGTTCGTTTTTGTTCTGATCAACAGAGATCAGTTGAACTGTCGTCGTAACAGGAGCGGAAAGGTTATCCAAAACTTTACAAAAATCAGCTGTTTTGCGTCAGTGTCAATGATAATTTAATTTGGTGTCACAAAATATCGCATGAAATTTCTTGTCTGCTTATAGCATGGCAAGTTTATGGTTTAAGGTTTGTCTGATCCTGCTTTTTTTAACATTTCGGTCATTGGTTTGCTGAGAAATTTCGGTCATTTTCTCACAGTTATATTAAAACTCGCCGTAACAGTATTCAGTAGCCTGCCTCTTCAGACATTCTGACCGAAATGACTTAATTTCGTTCGGTCATTTCAAAAACATTTCGGTCAATAAAATCAGATCTGTTCCATGCTCACTGGTCTCGATTTGAATTTTTTAAAATAATGAATTATTGTGTGATCCGGTTGAGCAACCAACCATTCCCTACCACAACGCCTCCCCCGTTCCAGCGCTGAAAGGACAGGATCCACCACACACACAATTTCTGTGGTGATAGCTTCTCTCAACTGCGAGGTATCTGTGACGTTGTTTGCACAACGATTCAGCAGACTCCAGTAGATGTGATTTCCGGATATTTCGCCACACTTTTGTCCCTGCAATGAACAACTCGGAAATGCTTGCGGCTCTGTAGTGGTAGTTACCGGTTGGTGATCAAACCTTTGTTTTGTTGGTATAGTTTCAACCAGAGTTTGCACAAAGTTTCGATCAAAAGCTGGTTTGAAACGTGTGATTTAGCTGTTGCGCATTGGTTTTCCGGCTTCAAACTTGGAAGTTTTTTTTACCGCTAGCCCTCAGTTCCCACACGTGTGCCTGGCGCTGGCACGATGTGCTGTGAGAAATTGTTGAAAAGCAAAAAACAGGAAATGCAGTTGATATATTGGTTGATTTTTTGGAGAGCTATCGGACGAGTAAAAACCTGCAAGAATAAGCGCTATGTCTTGCACTAAACTCTAAACCAGTGGTTTTCAACCTGGGGGTCATTTGCTTTTTCTCTAGGGTCCGCGAGAGCGTCTGATATAAAATATAGAAGAATTTTATATTTCATACATGGAACCACTTGTTGTAGTAGCCAAAATAATAGGATCACCTGGCAAAAATGATAACCTACTTTTTCATTCAAAATTGTTTCAAGTGTGTTTGTGACCATTACAGTACTGTTGCGTTTGGCAACGCACGAATAACTTTGTGACGTAGGAATGTGCTGTGTTTGTGAATTAGATACTTGAATGCGGTAGCTATCTTGGGAGTTATTCTAGTTTTCCATGAGTTGTGCTGTGGAGTGATTTGTATACGGCACATGTCTTACTCAGTGATGCTGCCATGTGCATGAATTTAATAAATGTGTTTTTGTTCAACATTGGTCATTGTGATTTTCTATTGTGCAAACGCAACTCCATTGCACATGCCTGACTGGAAATTTTCGGAAGGGGGTCGTTTGGTTAAATTGGGTTGCAAAATGGGTCGCTGCATGAAAAAGGCTGAAAGCCACTGCTCTAAGCTAAGATATGTGACTGTTCAAAGTACACGACCATCCAGAAGTGCGAGTGAAAGATCTTACGCTGTACTGCAAACTGGAATCAAACAATGCACTTTGATTAGACGCGAAACATCTTGTCCCTGCTTTCTGCCTGTTCTTTGCGACAACTTCGCGCTCGCGCGTATGGTGCAACGTCACCAGCTGAGCTTGGTGTTGTGTTCAGAGTTGCACCTTCCACACGTGCGCATTTGCACGTGCTGCGAAACGTGCTGTGACGCAGTTGGAACAAAGAGATTGTGACCGGCTAGCCACTGCATGATCCTTGTAAAATCCATTGTTTGCGTTGCACCTGATACGAGGTGTTGAGCAAACCGGACTACAGTAGTTGTTACTTCCCGCGCACCATTTGTTCGCATGCCAAAACGGTATTTTAGAGAAATAGCCAAAGTTGCACAAGCCAGTGTTTTTCAAAAATTTTCGATCGATGGCTCACATCTGTTTTTTTTTCGCTCACACATTTTGGTTATTTGTCGAAAGAGCGTGAAAGCTTTCTGTCATCTGTCGTTTTGGGACATTTTTTGACTGAATTGGCAAATATTTTTCGGTCATTTCAAGAAAAATTCAGCCAATGTACGCAAAGGCAACCAGGCCCACATGTTTATTTAAAAGTGGTTGTGTGTAAACAATGGCCCACAGTTTGTAAACCAGTGCTCTGGCCGTATACGAGATTTGTTTCACTTCCACTGTGAAACGACACATCTGCTTTTCTATGATAATGTTCAGTTCATGGCCGAGATCATTTCTAACCTTTGCAAACCAGGCAATTTTTGTGTTGCATGGCAAAAGAATCTTGTAGAAACGGAGATGTCTAGAATGATGTCGTAGTGCATGGCATAGTTTGCATTGAGACCAGATTCCCTAGCAGTGGCTCCCAACCGGGGTGTTGCTGCAGCCCAGGATTTCATTTACAATACTCAGGGTTGCCGCGAGAAAAGACCTTTTTCAATATATCAAAGTACACTTTCAAAACGTCATTAAATCTCAAAGCAAATTGCTGCGCGTTCGCCATTGGGTTGCGCCATTTTTTTCTGTAGGGTGCCGCAAACCTAAACGTTGGGAAACACTGTTCTATAGCATTGGAAATCTTCAAGCCAATCAATAAACAACAACATTGCCTCAGAAGCGAATCTACAGTAAAAACCTAACGCCTTCACAAAGTCGAGAGCAAAGGTCGTCTGAGGATGTTACGTTACTGGCACCTCGTATAAATTCGACTTTTGGCGCTCTCGTTGTAACGCAAGTAGTCCTTACTGCTAAGTGGTACGTGATGACATTGCGCTGATCTCCCGCTACCACAGCTATCTAAGTGGTGCACGTCTCCGCTCACATTTTGTGCCATGACTGCGTTATTGACGATAACAAGTTCTTACAGTAAGGAGAATATTTTGCCATCAACCATTGGCATGAACTACAAAGGATCTGTTGTAAGGAGAACAAGCAAGGTCGGTTTAATCCTGTCCCGTGCCTGCCAGGACCACATTGCTGCCTGTAACCGATTGCGAAAATCATCAGTCTTAGATACTCGAGGTAGATTTCCTGCATTAAGCAGAACAACATTCTACGTCTTCTGCATTCTGGCAGTACACTTCCGTGGAGGAATCGAGTCTTGCGATGGTTTTCTTTTCAGTAGCACAAATCCTTTGTTTTGCAATGGCTGTGGTGGTGTCTTTGGTTAATGGTGTTACATTAAGCCTTCACTTGGCTAAGGTTGGTCGAGCCTAAAAATCACACTTTCATTTTGTCAAAAAACAGTGGCTGTTTCTGAAAGTCGCGTTCATTTTTCACGCTTGCATTTGCGAAATCCTCCTTCTTTATAACTTACGAAGTTAAAAAATAAAAAATCTTGAAATCAAAGCATTTCGTTGACTCGTGTCCAGCTCCAAGTGGCGTGTTGCTGTTTTTTGTAAAACGAGAAGTTTTTTTTTACGCTTTTGCAAGTTTTGTGGGAATAACCGTTCTTTTGTAGAGCGTTGGCGATTAAATCAAAAACTGTAGCTCGTCAGCTTCAATGCTGCCGACCCCATGACCGCACAACTAACGGCATCGCAGATAACCCGAGGTTGCTCACACTGTGCTGCTGTTTCCTTCAGTGTCTGAAGACGTACACCGGCCACAGCAACGAAAAGTATTGCCTGTTCGCAAATTTCTCAGTGACCGGTGGAAAATGGATTGTGAGCGGTTCAGAAGATCACTGCTTGTATATTTGGAACTTACAAACCAAGGAAATCGTCCAGAAGCTACAAGGCCACACAGGTATGAAGCGTAAGTTGCCGATTACAGAATAGCTGACGATCATTTGCAGTGTACTTGTGCGCAGTGACATTCTGATTTTATAATGCATACTTTTGATGCAATATTTTGTCAAATACACATGTGTGTCACGTAACTGTTAAGGTGTGGTGAGTGTTTGACATCAACAAGATTTCATTTTCCTGCGCCGGCAAAGGAGTCAATGATTAGTATGAAATTGTTTTATTTTTAAGATTGAGTAATCATTTCATAAATAAAGGAAAGTCCTGCGCATGGAAGCATTAAGATGCGAGTCCCTTGCGGCTCGAAGAAGCAGTGCGTTGGAATTTTACGAAGTTTGTAAAATTGGTGTTAGTATCTGCAAATGAACTTTGTGCAATGCCTTTATATCAAGAGGGAAAGCAGTTAAAATTTCCACATTCAATAAGATATGTGGCTCTAAAAAATCCCAGCCTGATGAACTCGCGAAACGGAGAAAAAAAATAAATTGTCTTTCTCAAATGCAAACTACTTAACCTGAAATAATGGAAAAGGAAATATTATGGGATAATGGGACATTAGTGATCAGTGATGTAAAATGGTACAATTGTTTGACACAAATGATTGTTATTTGATAATTATCATTGTGTTCCCAAATCTGGAAGAATTGTGTTGTATTGATCCGCAATGAAGGAAATCAATCATAGTACTGGAGACAAAGCCTTAACGGTCATTCAACGCATTCATTGGATTAATGAATAATCGTTAATATTGCTGGCAGGCATAATTATGTGTTCACTAATGTTGTCCTTCAAAAAAGAATTTTAAGATTTCACAGAATAACAAAAAGCCGACACCAGTTATCTGGCGATTAACCGGGCGCAACCGCAGAGGTTTGTATTTTTTGTGTCTCTCAACTAACACGGTGCATTTGGACTACAGTCTCTTCTGACCTTCGCCGAAGTGGGGTCCAAGAAAAAAATAGTTGTTTCGTATTTACTATTGTATTATAGCGTGTATCATTACACACGCTACAATACAATGGTAATTTTTTTTAACGGAAAGTCTCATTTGAGACAGGTGGATTTATTGCTTTCGTGTGGTTGAGAGTTAATTTATATTAATAGATTCAATTTATTAAGCCGGCTACTCAAATGATATCCGCAGTATCCATATATGTCTGTCTCCTACAACTCTCAAACAACCCCCTTTCCCCTTTGCCGACCTACATTTGATAAACCAAAGACCCCTTACGCAAGATCCAACTTCAATAACAGAGAAAAGGTTTTGTTTCGCCTGTATGTTTCAGTTGCTAACTGTAAGTGAACTCCTACACGATAGGAAACTTGAAAGCTTGTTATTGGATGATATTTCATCAAAATAAGAAATGAAGAGCTCTAAACTAAAGCATCAATATTGCCATGGTCGTACAGGATGACATTATCCTTGAATTTGTGCGTGCTACCTTTGCCAAATTTTTGTCGAAAGGTTGCGTCAAACTGCAAATCGAACCACTCCCGGAATACCCCACTTTTCAGTGCACGTCAATCAAACCTGACTCTTTTGACATCAGTCAATATGGATGGTTTTCCATCCAACCAACCGCTGGAATTACTCGTCTGTACGCAGAATGTCGAGCCATGACGTAACGATATTTATTCGATATACTTTGTTGACCTTATTATCGGTTTAACGTTTTCATATTTTGTTGCCCTGAAGCACCTGCCTTACATGTTCGCAGACGTGGTGTTATGCAACGCGTGCCACCCGACAGAAAACGTCATCGCAACCGGCGCGCTCGAGAACGACCGCAGCATAAAGTTGTGGAAGAGTGACTTTTAATCCTCTCTCCTTCGACGCTTGGTCCGGAGATCGAAAGCGGGGTCGATTCGTTTTGTTGCTGGCCGAATCGGCGCCAGGCCCTCTTATCCTGGGGGTGCACGCATGGCAAGGTCGCGAGGCGGGATCGAGTTGAAGTCTGTGTATTTTGCCGCGCTTGACAACCAGCCGGTTGGTGGACTGGCCTCTTAGCAACATGACTTCGAATGATGCCTGGGGTCCACCAGGCCGTTCACTCACTGCGCTTTTTCGAAGACCGAACTTTATGTTTTTTATTTATATTATGCCGCGTTTTTTGCGAGGTGATGACGAACTGACGAGGAAGCGTTTGTTGAAGATTTTTTAACAAGTCCTCAACAAAGCAAAGAACCAAACTGGAGAACTTGGCTCTGGTTTCGATTCGACAGCCACGCGGTTGTGTCAGTCGAATTGCAGGCTTTGCGTGCTGGCAGGATTTTTCGCCATATTTGTGCTCTGTCTGTAAGGTGCTGCTGTTTGACCTGAGTGGAATATCTTGATGCTCAGCAACCATCGCACATCGTTGGTGCTGCTGCCTCCGCGAAACGTGAACTGCTGCTATACGGGCCTGTGGCCAGGGGCGGAAATCAGGGGCAGTGCCCCCTAATTTTGTTGTGCCCAGAAAAAAGATTGTTTTAAACATTAAGTAAAAACAAAAATCTTGCCCCCTTGAAATATATATCTCCCCCAAACCTTGAAACCTGGCTTGGGGCGTAATGTTACATCCGATTAGAATCAATTTTCTGCTGCTACTGCATCTAAGCGCTCTCCATCAATTGATGACGTGGCTTTCGTCGCACATGAGGGGCTGTCCCTCTGTCCAACGTGTTATCAGCATTATTACGTGTGTGGTAAGCTTCGTCTGGAAATATTTCCTTTCGTCCTTGAAACTTAACAACTTGTAATAAGATTGGAGGCACGACGCAATAGAAGAGAGATAAACGCGTATCGTTGATTGTGGCCCAGAGAGGCGGGGACATGTGATCAGGTGCCCCTTGTCCTCATGTTCCAGTTTGTTTGAACGAGGACCACGCCTGTGTGAGTTGATTTACTTTGAAAGGCTTGTGTTGGTCATTTTTTTTCAAATTGATTGGGTGATCTCTTTGCTGAGGAGTTCATAGAACCCAACATCTGGTGAAAGAGAAAGAAACAACCATTTGCTTTATTTTGACCAGACGCCTGTTTTGCAACGAACTTATTGATTGAATGCGTTCGTCTGATATTAATCAACCCAGGTGTCGACCTGTGTGTGCGTCATCAGACCAATCAAAACAGACAACGTAGCAAAGAACTGGCTCAAAAAATAACATTGGGTCAAACAAATGTAACTCGCTTTTGTCGCCACTCCATGGAGAATGTTTTCGCTATTGTTAGCCGCTAGATAGAATTGTCGAGTGCCTTGTTCTGTACTAAAACCTCCCGTTGAATATGGCCACTGTCTCCAGTCCGTCCATGCACCGGTCTTTAATCGTAGTTACATGAAATTTATAAAATCCTGCCAGGCAATTAAATTTATTTGCTTTTCACTGATGAAAAAAACTTACGTGGGAGTTCTGTTTCTTGCAGCAAATTTTCTAAGCAGGTTCTTAACTATGTAGTATTGATAGCGAGGAGGACATTAGACTTATATTGTTTTTAATTGGTCCGCTGCTAAACATTATTCAAAATATTGATGTCGAATATAAGGTAGTGTTGCACTTCAGCTTCCTACCGTGGACTTTAGCTTGTTTCTCTTTGTATGGTGCTGGTCTCGTGATCTGCAAAATAATGCCCCCAGCCAGGAAGGGTCCACCGGAAAAACTGCTGGTCTCCATTTATTTTTATTAAAATGTTACGTTTACTCGCGTTTATCTTTAGCGCTTCATATAGGATCTCACCAAAGTTTTTGGGCTCTCGTGTCTCTGTTGTAGGTCGACTGATGTCTGAACAGTCGACTCTTATAAGGAAACCGTTTGTTTCTGGCGTAGTTTTGTTTCAAAACAAGGTAGAAATCGTCAAGTATGTTGTGAATGCTGCGTCTCATGAGTAACATTCGTGCTGTTTGCACAAACATCTGGAGAAGGTCATTGCTAAATTTGACGAAAATGACTTCGTTCTTCATGATCAGAGTCCACATAACTTTCATGAGCAACCTGGGATTGTACACGTGAAGGTGGGTGCGAGCAGAACAATTCTGAGATTGCGGATTTGGAATCTCAAGATACAGGTTTTCACCGTATTTTTTGTCACTGTTTCAAATTTTAGGCCTCTGGCATAAGTTATTACTAGTACCGAATATATTGCGAGCCGTCAGGACACGTGAATGCACTGAGTTGCTCAGATGCATTGGTTGGCGTTTCACACATGTTTGTAATTCAAACGCTGGTCAGCAATGCGCGGACTTGCTGGAGATTCTTATTGCGAACGATACAGACACAATTACCGAATATTTTCGACAATTGTAGAAAAATTGTTCGCAATATTTTATACATGCATCCACCCTGGAAGGCTTGCAGTCGCCATGAGCACACTAGAATGTTGAAACACTATGGAAAGAAATCCTTTCTCAGCAAAGTATCAAACACTTTAAGATCTTACAGAGTATACATTTCGCCTACGATGTAGGCATCATCAGGTCTTAATCAAATTGAAGTTTTTTTTCTAGGTGATAATGTCATCTCGTGTTCAGTTTTTGGGTCCTTAGCAGGGGCGACTCGTCTAGAGGGGCTGCCGGGCTGCAGCCCTCCCTGAAAAATGTAAGGCAAAAGATTCCCCAAACGGCCAAACTCGCCTTTAGTTGCGAAATTTCACAACAATCATTTTCGGTACTTCCGACACCATTTTGGCTCAACGTTTCCTAGGAATCCAACAAAACCAATGTTTCGCTCTTTTCCAACGATGACGTTTTCAGCACACTTGCCGATGAATTTGGCGATTTCGGGGCTGTCTTCGGCACAGCCCTAAAGGAAAGAAACCAAACAATTGGCTACAAGAAACATGGTGGTATATCCGCCTATCGC